>JADMIO011276561.1_pt1 | contig 55068 bp, 53 predicted proteins | sample 8958161 | NCBI WGS metagenome assembly JADMIO01 (sample SAMN16585339, study PRJNA669376) | soil metagenome | isolation source: Crop rotation soil | place: USA: Cullars Rotation, Alabama | collected 2011
GCCGCGACTTCAAGTCACGTGAATTCCAAGCTTCGGATCCCACTGTGCTGGAAAGCGGATCGCGAACTTTAACCCGTCATCCATTGCGACCGGCGTGATCAGCTCGATCTCGACGTTGATGTTGTCGCCGGGCATAACCATTTCCGTGCCCTCGGGAAGCTTGACGACTCCGGTCACGTCGGTTGTGCGGAAGTAGAACTGCGGCCGATAGCCGTTGAAAAACGGCGTATGTCTGCCGCCTTCTTCTTTGGTCAAGACGTAAGCCTCAGCGTTGAACTTTGTATGCGGCGTGATGCTGCCCGGCTTTGCGAGCACCTGCCCGCGCTCGACTTCTTCGCGCTTGGTGCCACGCAGGAGAACGCCGATGTTGTCGCCCGCCTGTCCCTCATCGAGCAGTTTTCGGAACATCTCGATGCCGGTGGCAACCGTTTTTAGCGTCGCTTTGAAACCGACGATTTCGATTTCGTCGCCGACTTTGACAATGCCGCGCTCGACGCGCCCCGTCACCACGGTGCCGCGGCCGCTGATCGTAAAAACATCTTCCACCGGCATGATGAACGGTCTGTCGACGTCACGCACCGGCTCCTGAACGAACGAGTCCACCGCGTCCATCAGTTTCAGGATCGCACCTTCGCCCATTTCGGAGGTGTCGCCTTCCAGCGCTTTGAGCGCGCTGCCGACCACAATCGGTGTATCGTCGCCTGGGAATTTGTATTTGGAAAGCAGTTCGCGGACTTCGAGTTCGACGAGTTCGAGCAGTTCTTTGTCATCGACCATATCGGCCTTATTCAGGAAAACGACAATTGCAGGAACGCCGACTTGGCGGGCAAGCAGAATGTGCTCACGGGTTTGCGGCATCGGACCGTCAGCAGCGGAAACCACCAGGATCGCTCCGTCCATCTGCGCAGCGCCAGTGATCATGTTCTTGACGTAGTCGGCGTGCCCTGGGCAGTCGACGTGGGCATAATGGCGCTTATCGGTTTCGTACTCGACGTGCGCGATGTTGATCGTAACGCCGCGCTCTCTTTCTTCGGGTGCCTTATCGATTTGATCATAGGCCAAGAATTTGGCCTTGCCCTGCTTTTCCAAAACCTTCGTGATCGCCGCAGTCAGAGTTGTTTTGCCGTGGTCGACGTGACCGATCGTGCCGATATTCAAATGCGGCTTTTTGCGCTCGAACTTCGCTTTGCTCATCTCACCCTCCTAAGTGTGAATACGTTTTCTTTTCTTAACGCGCCTACCAAAGAAAAAGCCCAGGAGCGGGATCGAACCGCCGACCTCGTCCTTACCAAGGACGTGCTCTACCGACTGAGCTACCTGGGCGTATCAGCCGACGGCTGGTGGCAGATGACCGGCCTGAGGATTCTTTGTCCCGTGCCCAGTGCTGAGCGACCCGCCATCCGCCACCCGATAATTGGAGCGGGAAACGGGACTCGAACCCGCGACCCCAAGCTTGGAAGGCTTGCGCTCTACCAACTGAGCTATTCCCGCAGACGATGGTGGAGAGGGAAGGATTCGAACCTTCGAAGGCAATCGCCGGCAGATTTACAGTCTGCTCCCTTTGGCCACTCGGGAACCTCTCCGCAAAACCCCTACTCCACATCAATTTGGTTGCGATGGATCAGCCCTCTATCTTCATTGCAGCCGAGGATTCACAAAAGCCCCGAAGCATGGAGCTGGCGATAGGACTTGAACCTACAACCTGCTGATTACAAATCAGCTGCTCTGCCGTTGAGCTACGCCAGCGAATCTAGTTTCCGTGCTCAATCGAAAGACGCCTCGCTCAAATTTCAACAATTGTTTAGCGTGAGAAAGCTAACCCACTGGCACAGACACGAAGACCCGGAGACAAACCCCCGCCCCGGAGTGCCAGCCCCCATCCGTAAACGAGTATTTAAACCATCTCACCCGTTCAATGTCAATAGCCGCCGCGCTTTCGATATTAGGGTCAGTAAAGAACCGGGGCCAATCAGGCCCCTGGGGGTACTGGAATCCCCCGTTGGCGCAAAAGTTCGTAAAAAAACACCGCGGCGGCGACCGAAACGTTGAGCGAGGCGGTCTTCCCGGCCATCGGAATTGCGACTTCAAAGTCACATTCGCGGCGAATCAGGGGCCTGATACCTTCCCCTTCACTGCCGAGCACGAGGCAGATCTTCGACGGGTAAACGCGGTCAAACACGCCTTCTTGCGCTTGCGCGCTCAAACCTACCGCCCAAAAACCTTGTTTTTTCAATTGCTCGAGCGCGCGACGCAGGTTGGTCGCCCGGAATATCCTGAGATGATGCACAGCACCGGCTGATGCCTTGGTCACCGTTGGCGTAACGCCAACCGAGCGGTCTTTGGGAATAAGGACGTGCCGAACGCCCACGGCTTCAGCCGTGCGCAAGATCGCGCCAAAGTTGTGCGGATCGGTTATCCCATCCAACACAGCGACGCAACCCGACCATTGCGCCGGCGCAACTTCATTCAGTAATTCCGAAACCAACCCATAATCATACGGTTTGATTCTGGCTAGCGCGCCTTGGTGGCGCTGTCCGCGCGCCAAGCGATCCAACACTCCGCGCGGTTTTACCAGCACGGCTAAGCCAAGCTGGTTGGCGCGTTGACGAAGCTCTTGCGCCGCCTTTCCGACCGCTTCATCAGCAAGAATAATCTCGATCACTTCGTCGGGAGCGGCGCGCAGCTTTTCGACAATCGGATGAATGCCGTAAAGCAACTGAAGATCGTTGTCGTGCATCGCAAATTGCAGCCGGATTGGACAGACTATTTTACATCACACTCGACACCAGTTAACATCTGTCAAGTGAGAAGAAAACGTCTCGCACTTTATTTGCTTTCCGAAGTTTTGCCGCCGTTCTTTTTCGGAATTGCAACTTTCACTTCGATCCTGATGATCGCTCGGATTTTAAAGCTGGTCGAGCTGGTCATTTCGCGCGGCGTGCCGCTTTGGCAGATTGGCAAGCTCCTGTCACTGATCCTGCCGACATTCCTCGAGCTTGCTGTCCCGATGGCATTCCTGCTGGCGATTCTACTCGGTTTGGGTCGGCTGTCGGCCGACCATGAAATTACCGCGTTTAAAGCTTCGGGTGTAAGTCCGGCGCAAATTTTGGGGCCGGTCGGCGCGCTGGCGTTTGTGATTATGCTGCTGACGCTTGGGCTCACGCTTTACGCGCGGCCGGCTTCCAATCGCGCTCTGACAAAAGAGCTCTACAATATCGCCAAAGTGCGTCTTGGGACGGCACTCAAGGAAAAGGTTTTCAACGATGACTTCGCCAAGATTCTGATGTACGTCGAAGAACTCGTTCCGCCCGGCAACACGGCGAAGGGCATTCTGATCATTGACAAACGCGATCCAAAAAAGCAGGACATTATCTTAGCCAAGGTCGCTTTCATCTTCTCCGACGAGGAAACGAACAGCCTCGGGTTAAAACTTTTCGACGGCTCGGTGTACAGCAAGGAAAAGACCCGGCCGGGCTTTAGCCAGACGCGCTTTAACATCTACCGTTTCAAACTTGATCTCGACGAATTGATCGGACCGGTAAAGCGCAAAGACGCCGGCCCCAAAGAAGCGTCGTTGCACCAATTATTGAAGGCGATCGATAAAAAGGATCTCGCCGGCGAGGAAGCGACAGCCGAGCGCATGGAGTTGCAGCAACGCTTCTCTTTTGCCTTCGTGCCCATGGTTTTTTGTTTATTGGGAGTCGCGCTCACGCTTCTGCCTCGCAGCTCGCGCGCCAGCCGCTCTTGGGCATTTGTGCTCTGCTTGTTTTGGCTGGTTGTTTACTATGTGCTCCTGTCCTTGGGCAAAGCGCTCGGCGAGAAAGGCCTGATCCATCCTGCGCTCGCGCTCTGGTTGCCCAATCTCATTGTCGGCACTATCGCCAGCCACCTGTTCATGCGCGCGGTTAAAGAGTCGCCGTTGAAGCTGCAGGCATGGCTGGAAAACACCCTGGTCTGGACCGGCAAACTTTTCACCAGGGGGCAAAGAGCTCAAACATGATCAATGCGCGCGCCGAAAGTAAATTTCTGCCGGTCTTTAGCATCCTGGATCGCTATCTAGGGCTCTCCTTCCTGCGCATTTTTTTTGCAAGCCTCGCGGTTATCACGACGCTCTTTCTAATCGTCGACTTCTTCGACAAAGTCGGCACGTTTGTCCAAAGCGATGCGTCGCTGTGGACCGTGGCGCGGTTTTTCTTCTATAAAATCCCGCTATCGTTGTCACGCATGACCGGCTTTGCGACGCTGTTTTCGACCTTATTTTGCTTGAGCGTCGCCGCACGTACCCAAGAGATTACGGCGATGCGCGCCAGCGGTCTCAGCGTTCAGCGTCTGGCTCTGCCATTAATCCTGCTATCGATATTAATCTGTCTAGTGACTTTTTTCTGGAATGAGACATTGGTTCCCGCCTTCTCGCATCGCGCCGATGTGATTTATCGCAGCGAAATTAAGAACAAACAAAAGCAGAGTCTGCTCGGCACCAGCGACATCTGGATGCGCGGCGATAACAGTTTCATCAACATCGAAAATTTCGATACGAAAACTGGCACGCTGAGCGGCATTACTATTTTGCGGCTGAACCGAGATTTCGGCCTGCGCGGTTTCACGGAAATCGAAGCATCGCATTGGGACGGGAGAAAGTGGCAACCACAGCCCGCCACAGAATGGCACGTCACAGGCGACGGCACACTGACAAGCGAAAGCGCGACCATCGCGCCGCCGCTGACAGAGACTCCGGAAGAATTGAAGTTATTGGCTCGCGATACCGAAGAGTTCAGCTTTTTCGATCTGCAAAAACGCATCGCCGACATGCGCAACAAAGGCATCGACGCCACCGCGTACGACGTGGATCTCCAATCCAAGCTCGCCATGCCGATGATCGCGCCATTAATGGTTCTGCTGGCAATTCCTTTCGCGTTGAAAAAACGCGTCAATGCCGGCCTTGCCTTGAGCTTTGGCACCGCGATGATTATTGGCTTCGGCTATTGGGTTCTCTCCGCTTTTTGTCTTTCGCTCGGCCATAGCGGCGCGCTCATGCCGTTGATTGCCGCCTGGCTGCCCAATGCGATCTTCACGATGATAGGCGTGTTCTTTTTCACCGCCGAGGAATAGAGAAGAGCGCAGCGCCAGCGCTGCTCTCGGCTAGAAACCACAAACGGGCGGCAGCCTGGCTGCCCGCCCGTTGGTTCTATCGTTTACCTAATTAGAACTATCGTTTGGAGTACTGCGGGCGTTTGCGGGCTTTGTGACGGCCGTATTTCTTTCGTTCTACGGCGCGCGGATCGCGCGTTACGAAACCGGCTTTCTTGAGCGGTGAACGTAATTCGGGGTCGAACTCGATCAATGCCCGGGTAATCCCGTGTCGAATCGCGCCAGCTTGGCCGGAAATACCGCCCCCCCGCACGTTTACATCGACATCGAAGTTACCCTTGGTTTGCGTGACATCGAAAGGCTGCAATACGATCATGCGCGCGGTTTCGCGGCCGAAGTATTCTTCCAGAGAACGATCGTTGATTTTTATCGCGCCTTTGCCGCGCGTCAAAAATACCCGCGCCACGGAGGTTTTTCTTCTCCCGGTAGCGTTGTTGGTCGCCGCTTTTTCCGCCATCGAATTTATCGCTCCTAGCTCTTATGCTTCAATTGTCAACGGTTCGGGCTTCTGAGCGGTATGCGGATGCTCAGCGCCGGCATAGACTTTGAGTTTGGTGAGCAGCTTCCGGCTCAACCGGTTTTTCGGCAGCATGCCCTTGACGGCGAGCCGAATAAGCTGTTCCGGCTTTTCCTGCAACATCTCGGACGCGCTCCGTTCGCGAATGCCTCCAGGATACTCGGTGTGCCGGTAATAAATTTTGTCGTCGAGTTTCTTGCCGGTCAATTTAAGGCCGCGCGCGTTGATGACAATAACAAAATCACCGGCGTCAACGTTGGGCGTGAAAATCGGTTTGTGCTTGCCGCGTAGAACCTTGCCGATCTCCGTCGCCATGCGACCGAGAACCTTGTCCTGCGCGTCGACGATGTACCATTTTCGCTGCGCGAGCGCCTCTTTCGTCTTCATAAGCATCCTGCACTAATTATTTCGCTGAAAAAATGGCGGGGCCGACGAGACTCGAACTCGCGACCTCCGGCGTGACAGGCCGGCGTTCTAACCAACTGAACTACGACCCCGCAAATCACCTCATCACAGCGACAAGCCCCAACAGTCGTCGCTGTTGCCCTGCGAAAATCTGGTAGGCGGTACAGGATTTGAACCTGTGACCCCCGGCTTGTAAGGCCGATGCTCTCCCGCTGAGCTAACCGCCTCCGTGCGCGCCTTCGATCCTTTAGCCGCCGCACACGCAGCGACACAATCTCATCCTTGAACTGGCAAGTTTGCCAACATCAAGCAGCGGACACCTACAAAGATTTTGGCAAAAAAGCTTTATAACAACCGTGATGCCGGGTGTCAAATCACCGGCATCACGGCCGAACCTATTTACTGGGGCAAAATCTCCGGGCTGGGAGCTTCGTCGACTTTATCAGCAAACGGTGTGGGTTCTTCCTTTGACTCAGTAGACAACGCGAGATTCTTAAAAAGATTCCGCGGATCATCGACGACGAGCGCTTTTTTCAGCACATCGTCCATGTGCGCCACCATCTCCAGCTCGACGGTCTTGAGAACCGTCGCGGGAATTTCCTCGATGTCCTTCTCGTTTTCCGCGGGAATCAGCACTTTCTTGATTCCAGCGCGGTGCGCTGCAAGCACTTTCTCTTTCAATCCGCCGATCGGCAACACCGTACCGCGCAGCGTAATTTCGCCGGTCATCGCGAGATCGCTGCGCACCGGAATCTTGATCAAGGCGGAAACCAGCGAGGTCGCCATCGTGATACCGGCCGAAGGCCCGTCTTTCGGAATCGCTCCTTCCGGAACATGGATATGAACGTCAATCTTCTGATAAAAATCTTTATCCAAGCCCAATTCGGTCGCACGCGAGCGCACGTAGCTCATTGCCGCTTGTGCCGACTCCTGCATGACATCGCCGAGCTTGCCGGTGATGATGAGCTGTCCCTTGCCGGGCATGATGGTAACTTCGGTGGCCAGCAATTCACCACCGAGTTCCGTCCATGCCAAACCGGTCGTCACACCGATTTTCTGCTCCTCATCGGCTTTTCCGTAGCGGAAACGAATCGGGCCCAAATATTTGTGCAGGCTCTTTGTTCCCACCTGGATATGGGCGTTGCGATCCTTCTTGACGACTTCCACCGCGACCTTGCGGCAAATAGACGCTATCTCGCGCTCCAAATTCCGAACGCCGGCTTCCTTGGTGTAATGACGAATAACGCCAAGCAAAGCGTTATCGGTAAACACCACGTTTTCCGGCGCAAGACCGTTGGCCTCTTTTTGTTTTTCCAAGAGATATTTTTTTGCGATGCTGAGCTTCTCCAATTCCGTGTAGCCGGCGATGCGAATGATCTCCATGCGATCCTGCAGCGGGCGCGGGATGCGATCGAGGGTATTCGCCGTGGTGATGAACATCACCTTGGAGAGATCGTAATCCAAATCCAGATAATGATCATTGAACGAGGTGTTTTGCTCCGGATCCAAAACTTCGAGCAGCGCCGACGACGGATCGCCGCGGAAATCGGTCGACATTTTGTCGATCTCGTCCATCAGAAAAACCGGATTGCTCGAGCCTGCCTTTTTCATCGACTGAACAATTTTCCCCGGCAGAGCCCCAATATAGGTCCTGCGATGACCGCGGATCTCGGCCTCGTCGCGAACGCCGCCGAGGGATACGCGTACGAATTTTCGCCCGGTTGACCGTGCGATCGAACGGCCCAATGAAGTTTTGCCAACTCCCGGAGGTCCGACGAGACACAGAATCGGGCCTTTGATCTTCCCGACCAAGCTCTGCACCGCCAGGTATTCGAGGATGCGCTCTTTGACTTTCTCCAGCCCGTAGTGATCCTCCTCGAGCACCTTTTCCGCTTCGTTGATGTCTAGTTTGTCGTCGGTGAATTCATTCCACGGCAGACTGAGAATCCAGTCGATGTAGTTGCGCACGACAGTCGCTTCCGCCGACATGGGCGACATCATCTTCAGCTTCTTCAGCTCTTTTTCGACTTTGTCTTTCGCTTCAGCGGACAGCTTCTTTTGCTTTATCTTGTCTTCGATCTCCTGAATCTCATTTTTGAACTCGTCTTTCTCGCCGAGTTCCTTCTGAATCGCGCGCATTTGTTCATTGAGGTAATACTCTTTTTGCGAGCGCTCCATCTGCTTTTTGACACGCGAACGGATGCGCCGTTCGACTTCGAGGATCTCGATCTCGGCGCGCATATGCGCGAGGACTTTCTCGAGCCGCTCGGAAGTATTGAACGTTTCGAGCAGATTTTGCCGGTCGGCGAGCTTCACGCCCAGGTGAGCGACGATCGTATCCGCCAAACGGCCGGGCTCATCGATGGATGAAACGGACATGACCATTTCGGGCGGGATTTTCTTCTTCAGCTTGACATAATTTTCAAATGTCGTGTGCACTTCGCGCGTCAAGGCTTCAATTTCTGTGCTGCGCTCGACGACTTCGGCAGCTTCTTCGACTTCGACCAGAAAAAAATCCGGATTGTTCACAAAGCGGGCAACCTGCGCGCGCTTTTTGCCTTCGATTAAAACTTTCACGGTGCCGTCAGGCAGCTTGAGCATCTGAACGACGGTTCCCAGAGTTCCAATCTTGAAAATATCGTCTTCAGTCGGCTCATTGGTCTTGGCATCTTTTTGCGAGGAGAGAAAAATCGGCCCCTGTTTCTGGGTTGCTTCCTCCAACGCACGAATCGAACGCTGGCGTCCCACAAAAAGCGGAACCACCATATGGGGAAAGACTACGATATCTCTTAGAGGCAAAAGAGGGACACGCACGGCTCCTCCCGGTTGGTCTTTGTCATCTTTCTTATCGTTCCGAAACAACATGATTTCGTTCTCCTAAGCGCTCTCCGCTGCCTTGGTGTAGACGACGATAGGGGGTTCGTTCTTCTCGACGACGTCTTCGGAGATCACGACCTCTTTAATGTTGGGTTGGGAGGGCATGTCATACATGATTTCCAGCATGATGTTTTCCATAATCGCGCGCAGCCCCCGGGCCCCGGATTTTCTCTTCATCGCTTCGCGTGCGATCGCGCGCAGCGCGTCTTCGGTGAACTTCAAATGCACGCTTTCCATTTCGAAAAGCTTGGAATACTGCTTCGTCAGCGCGTTCTTCGGTTCTTTCAGGATGCGCACCAAAGCCGACTCGTCAAGTTCGTCCAGCGTCGCAATCACCGGCAGACGCCCGATAAATTCAGGAATGAGGCCAAACTTCAACAGGTCCTCAGGTTGGACATCGTGCAGCAATTCGGTCGGTCGCCGCCCATCTTTGTCGTCCAACTGGCCGCCAAACCCCATGCGTTTGCGCCCGATGCGCTTGCGTATAATGTCCTCCAACCCCACAAAAGCCCCACCGCACACAAAAAGTATATTAGTGGTATCGACCTGCAAAAACTCCTGCTGCGGGTGCTTGCGGCCGCCCTTGGGTGGCACGCTCGCCATAGTGCCCTCGATAATTTTGAGGAGCGCCTGCTGCACGCCTTCGCCCGAAACATCCCTGGTTATCGAAGGGTTGTCTGACTTGCGCGAGATTTTATCGATTTCGTCAATATAAACAATTCCGCGCTGGGCTTTTTCGACGTCGTAGTCAGCGGCCTGTAAGAGATTCAATATAATGTTTTCAACATCCTCGCCGACGTAGCCCGCTTCGGTCAGGCTGGTCGCGTCCGCGATCGTGAACGGGACCTGCAGAAAACGGGCCAGTGTCTGAGCGAGCAGAGTCTTTCCGGAACCGGTCGGCCCGAGCAGAAGAATGTTGCTTTTCTGCAGCTCGACGTCGCCGGTCACCATCTGGCTATCGATGCGCTTATAATGGTTATGGACCGCGACCGCAAGAATTTTTTTCGCTCGTTCCTGGCCAATTACGTATTGGTCCAAAACGCGCTTGATCTCGGAAGGTTTTGGAACATTCGACGATGCATTGATCGCTTCGTCATGATCACACTCTTCGGCGATGATGTCGTTGCACAGATCGATGCATTCATCGCAAATATAAACGGTCGGCCCGGCGATCAGCTTGCGAACTTCATCTTGACTCTTGCCACAGAACGAACATACCAGGTTTCCCGATCGGTCATCGCCATGCTTCGGCATACAGTCCTCGCGTCGGCACTTACTTCTTGGCCAAGTCGGGCCGGTTGGCGATTACCTCGTCAACCAAGCCGTATTCCTGCGCCTGCTTTCCGGTCATGAACAGATCTCGGTCCGTATCTTTTTCAATGCGCTTTAAGCTCTGGCCCGTATGTTTCATCAATATATTGTTCAACTCTTCGCGCATGCGCAAAATTTCTCGCGCCTGAATATCGATGTCGGCTGCTTGCCCTTGAAAGCCGCCGAGCGGTTGATGGATCATGATGCGCGAATGCGGCAGCGCAAAGCGCTTGCCCTTGCTGCCCGCAGCGAGCAATACGGCGCCCATGCTCGCCGCCTGCCCAACGCAGACCGTGGAGATCTGCGGACGGACATACTGCATCGTATCATAAATCGCCAAACCTGCCGTGACGGAGCCGCCGGGACTGTTGATGTAAAAAAAAATCTCCCGCTCCGGATCTTCGGATTCGAGAAACAGGAACTGCGCGGTGATGAGATTGGCGACCTCGTCGGTCACTACCGTGCCGAGAAAAACGATGCGGTCTTTGAGCAGCCGCGAATAAATGTCGTAGGCACGCTCCCCGCGTCCAGTTTGCTCGACAACCATTGGGATAAAACTCATGACTCGGGAAGCTCCTTAACGACCGGTTTCAGTCTAGCTGGTTTTGGTTTCCTCATCAACCGTTGGTGCGGGCGGATCGACCTCTTTTACGTGCGCGCGTTCGACGAGAAAACTCAATGTGCGATCGAAAACTAACTGCGCGCGCAAATCTTCGCGCGCTTCGGGCCGACCGTAGTATTCGCGCACAGTGGATGCTCTTTCGCCGGCAGAGCGCGCCAATTGTTCGACGCGTTCCTGCACTTCGCGGTCGCTCACCTGGACGTTTTCCTTTTGCGAAATCTTTTCCACGGCCAACGTTGCCTGAATTTGCCTGGCGGCGCGGCTTTCGAATGACTTTTTTGTCTCTTCGGTCGTCGCCGGCGTTTCGTCTGTCTCGCTTTCGGCTGCGCCTCGGTTATCGTAACGCTCCATTAAGTAGCGCGTCTGGCGCTCGACCATCGCCGGCGGCGGCGTAATCGAATGGCGCTCGAGGATTTTGCTCAACACCTGTTCTTTCAATTGCTCTTGCTGGTACTGTTCCACTTCCTGCTCCAGGCGCGTGCGCAGCTTATTCTTGAGTTCCTCTAACGACGCGCACTCGCCGTGATCTTTGGCAAATTCATCATCGAGCGCCGGCAGCACCTTCTGTTTTAGATCGCGCACGCAGACGTTGAAGTCGACGAGCTTTCCGGCGACCTCTTTGTTGGGATAATTCTCGGGATAAACGACTTGGAGGTTGTCACGCTCGCCAACTTTCAATCCGACCAGAGAATTTTCAAATTGCGGCAAAGCTTGCCCGCTGCCGATCTGCAACAGATAATTTTCACCTTTGCTGCCGTCGAACGTTTTGCCCGCAATGGAGCCCTCGAAATCGAGAGCAATAAAATCGCCCTGACGAACGACGTCTCTGTTCTCCACCGGCTCCAGGCGGGCATGGCCCTCTTGCAGACGTCCGAGCGCGGCTTCGACCTGCGCATCCGTGATAGGGACTTTGACCTTCTCGAGTTCGACACCCAGATAGTCTTGAACATCGATTGCCGGCTTGACTTCAAAAACAGCAGAGAACGAAAACGGCCCGCCTTCTTTCAGCTCATTGGCTTCGATCTCGGGGCGCGACACGATCTGCAGACCGTGATCTTTGATCACCTCGCCCAAACTTTCTTCCACGAGATGCGAGCGCACTTCGCCGGCGATCTCATCGCCGTACATGCGCTGCAAAACCGTGCGCGGCGCTTTGCCGACGCGAAAACCTTTAATGCGCACGCGCCGTCCGAGATCGCGGTACGCGTGCGCGAATTTCTCAGTGACGGCCTCCGGCGGCAACTCGATTTGCACTTTGCGCTGCACCGGGCTCAACTCAGCTACGTCAACCTTCATAAATAACCACGCGATTCAATCGAGCTTGCGGTTCCGGCACAAGGAATTCTTTGACGCCGGGACTCAAGCTCGATAATCTGCGTTCACCTTCCTCATTTATTGATGTTAATTTTGACTGTCCGCTGGTGCGAGAGGGGGGACTCGAACCCCCACGGTTGCCCGCTAGATCCTAAGTCTAGTGCGTCTGCCATTCCGCCACTCTCGCAGGCTCGTCGTGAGTCATTATGCGAACATTTTGCAAGCCTCAGGCAGAGTAGGAAACGGTGGAGTCTAAGTCAAGGACCAAATTGAGCCGGCCGAACGCGAAATTCGCTTTGCAAATCGCGCTACAGCGGCTATTTATACTATCAGAGAAGGTTGATCGACGATGAAGGCGTTTTTTCAAGTAGTGACGCCCGCCGAGGCGCGTCGGACCCTGTGTCAGGTCGAACCGGTAGGGGTCGAACGGATCAACAGCGTGGCCGCGCGCGGCCGCGTGCTTGCGCGTGACTTATTTTCGTCGGTTGATCTGCCCCATTTTAATCGCGCTGCAATGGATGGCTTCGCGGTGCAAGCGAAAGACACCTTTGGTGCAAGCGCGACTTTACCCGCTTACCTTAAGCTCGTCGGAACCGTCGAGATGGGCAAGGAAGCTGCGCATCGAGTCGCCCGCGGCGAAACCGTGCGCATTTCAACCGGCGGCATGCTGCCGGCCGACTGCGACGCGGTGGTCATGGTCGAATACACCGAAGAACTCGGCAACGGCACCATCGAAATTCAACGCGGCGTTTCACCCTGGCAGAATGTCATTCAGATTGGCGATGACATCAAAAGCGGCGAATTGGTTTTCTCGCGCGGCCGCCGGCTGCGCGCTCATGATCTCGGCGCGCTCACTGGCGTCGGCATCGAAACGATTGAGGTCTTCAAGAAGCCGCGTGTCGCATTGATCTCGACCGGCGACGAGATTGTTGATGCGGCGAGCGACCCCGGCCCGGGACAAGTCCGCAATATCAACCAGCACTCGCTGGCCGGACTGATCGAGGAATGGGGCGCCGAGTTGCGCGATCTCGGCGTCGTGCGTGATGATCGTGCCGCGCTCGAGCGTTCGATCAGCGACGGACTCGCCTGGGCTGATCTATTGCTCCTCTCGGGCGGCAGTTCGGTCGGCGCGCGCGATATCACGCTCGATGCGATTCTCGCGATGCCGCAAGCAGAAATTATTTTTCATGGGATCTCCGTGAGCCCGGGAAAACCAACGATCTTTGCGCGCGCAGCCGGAAAGCCGATATTGGGTCTGCCGGGCTATCCGGTCTCAGCACTGGTCATTTTCGATCTCTTTGCAGTACCGTTGCTCCGTACGCTCAGCGGTGAGCCGTTGCTGGCAGCTGATGGCTTCCAGAAAACCGCCCGCGCGATTCTCAAGACCAATATTGCCTCGCAAACCGGCCGCGAAGACTATGTGCGGGTAAGCTTTGAACGAGCGGGCGGAAAAATTTATGCGACGCCGCTGCCAAGCAAATCCGGAGCGATCTTCACGCTGGTCAAAGCCGACGGCATGATCCGCATCGATCTTAATCAGGAAGGTATCGAAGCGGGCGAAGAAGTCGAGGTCATGCTGTTCTAATGGCGCGCAAAAGATATTTAAAGAAGACCGAATTGCGCGAAGCGCGCGAGCTTTTTCTGGCCAAAATAGACCCAACGGAGCTTGCGGCCGAAACGCTGCCGATCGGCGCGGCGCTGAATCGTATCACTGCCGTGGCGGTGTTTGCGAAAATCTCTGCGCCGCATTATCACGGCTCGGCCATGGACGGCATCTGTGTGCGCGCTGAAGACACTTTCGGCGCAACCGAATTCAAACCCAAAAAGCTTCGCCTATTGACGCGCGCCGCGGAACCCGCAGGATGCTTTGCCTACCTCGATACCGGACATGCTCTGCCGCTCTGGGCCAACGCCGTTATCATGATCGAAAAAGTCCACCAACTCGACCACGAGAGTCTTGAGATTTTCGAATCGGCGGCACCTTGGCAAAATGTCCGGCTCGTGGGCGAAGACGTCGTCGCAACCGAAATGCTTCTGCCGCGGGCGCATCGGCTGCGGCCGTACGATCTCGGCGCCTTGCTCGCCGCAGGCCATACCGAAGTTCAAGTCCTGGCCCGGCCGAAGGTCGCGATCATTCCCACGGGAGACGAAATTATTCAGCCGGGCGCCGCAGTCGAGCCCGGACGAATAATTGATTTTAACTCGACCGTTCTGGCCGCGCTTATTACCGATGCGGGCGGCAGCGCAACGATCTTGCCGACCGCGAGCGATGACCCGCAGCGGCTCAAAAGTGCTCTCGCGAGTGCGCTCGAAGACCACCATATTGTCGCGATCATCGCCGGCTCCTCAGCGGGCGAGCACGATTTCACCGCACAGGTGATCCAAGACGAAGGCGAACTCCTCGTGCATGGCATCGATGTCATGCCCGGCAAACCGGCGATTCTCGGGACTGTTCACGGCAAACCGGTGGTCGGTATTCCCGGTTATCCGGTCTCCGCGATCGTCGTCGCGCGTGAAATTGTCGAACCGGCTTTGGCGCGATTTCTTGGCCAGGGTTACGTCGCGCGCACTTTAGTCTCGGCTTGTGTGCCGAAAAAAATCGCCTCGCACCTGGGTACCGAAGAATTGATACGCGTGGCGCTTGGCCGGGTGGAGGGTAAGCTCGTCGCGGTTCCGCTGCGACGCGGCGCAGGCGTCATCACAACGATGGTGCAGGCCGACGGTTTGTTACGCATTCCAAGTCTCACCGAAGGGATCAACGCCGGCGGAGAAGTCGCCATTGAGCTCCTGCGACCCGTGCAAGAGATCGAGCGGACGGTTTTGTGCGCCGGCAGCCACGATCTTTCCATTGATATTCTAGGCGATCAATTGAAACAGAATTTCCCCGGCTCGCGAATCGCCGCGAGCAATGTCGGAAGTCTGGGCGGATTGACCGCGATTGCGCGCGGCGAAGCGCATCTCGCCGGCACGCATCTGCTCGACCCGGCGAGCGGTGTTTACAACATTCCCGACATTCAGCGCGCGATCCCGAAGACGTCGGTCGTCCTAGTTCGTTTGGTCGGACGCCAGCAAGGATTATTGGTGCAGCGCGGTAACCCCAAACAGGTCGGCGAGTTCAAAGATCTGGCGCGCGCCGATGTCCGGTTCGTCAATCGCCAACCCGGCTCGGGAACCCGCGTGTTGCTCGACTACGAGCTCAAACGGCGGCAGATCGACGTTGGGTCAATTCACGGTTACGAGCGCGAAGAATTTACTCACATGGCAGTGGCAGTCGCCATCGCGAGCGGTTTGGCCGATGTTGGACTTGCGGTCAAATCGGCGGCCAATGCTTTGGGCTTGGAGTTTATTCCGATCGGCGATGAACAGTACGATCTCCTGATGCGCCGCTCTTTCTATGAATCCGAAAGTGGCGCCAATCTCCTTCAAGTGATTCGTTCTGCTGCGTTTAGAAAAGCTGTGGAAGCGCTGGGCGGCTACGATGCGGGGCGTTCAGGCGAGCTTGTCTATCGGCAATAAAAACTTTCCTTTCGTTATTCCGATTAGATCACTGCGATTGTGCCGTGCACGTGGCGCAAGGACAGAGCTTACGCAGATACTCGTAAGTATAGATGCCGGTGCTGTGGCCATCCTGCCAGCGAAATTCGATCGCATAGTTGCCGACCGGTTCGATTCCCAAAAGGCTCGCATCCGGAATCGAGAGAAAGTGGATCTGCGCGCCGTGCCCCTGACACACCGCACACGGACAGTAGCCCCGTAGATATGTTTCCGCATATTCGCCGACGTGGCCGTCGTCCCACGTAATACGCACGAGTTGGGCGGCTTTTACGTGATTGATCTCAACCGGGTAGTGCGGTTCCATAAATTAATCTTGCGCGCTCTTGGGCGCGCTCATGCATGTGATCATTGTGCGATTGAGCAGAAATGTGCGCGCCGGGTTATCATTGCCATCGAGAAAGACCGCATTTGTGAGCGGCAGAAAGCGCGTGCGCGCCATTAGCAGCTCGTGCATGCTGCTCCCAGGAATCAGGTGCACATCTCCTTCCAGCCAATACCGGCCGACCCCGACGACCGCGCGCTTGGCATCTTTTTTCACGTAAAGATGCTCGAACTCAGCGCGATTCTGACGCAACTGCGGGCTCAGATCTGCGATCAGCGATACGTGCTGCATGTAGACGAGATACTCCGTGATTCGCTGAGCCAACACCCGACCTGCGCCGTCTTCGAGCGTCGCTTCGCGCAGCGAAAATGTCTCTTCGCCTTCGCGCAAAGTGAGGTGATTGCTCAAGCGATCTTGATTGGTTACGAGGATGCCGCGCAGCACGGCCGTGTCGAAGTACACTTCGAGCGGCATGGAATAAGGCATGAAACTTTGCGCCATAAATTTGTCGGTGTCGGTGCGGTCGAGCGTTCATTATCTCACCCGCAATTTTTATAACAATAGCGCCGCGCGCCGTGCTTAACGCTGCGCATCCGGCCGCTGCGCGAGCTCGGGAAATTTAGTAACCATTGCCTCGGGCGGCATTGCTTTCAATCGCGCGTCCAGTTCCTGGGAGAGCATAATCGCGTTGGCCGCGGCGTTAGCGCGCGCGTGATTGTTGAACATGGCAAACGACTTTTTGACTGCGGTTGCGCTGGCGGCGATTTTGATCCGCTCGGCGATCTTCTTGATTTCAGCGCGGGTATAAAGATAGTCGTAGCGCTCCCACGACTCGCCGTGTTTCCACCAGGCTTTGGCGTTGCGGCCATGGGCGCGAAAATAAAATATCTCGCCAAACGTTTTTGCATCCTGTCGGATGGAGGTGGCAAACTTCGGCTCATCGATCAACACCTCACTGGTGCGATTGTCCTCCAAAAGCGCTTGCAATTGATTGTTTTGTTCGCTCCAGCTTTTGTGCCGTAATTCGACAACCCTCGGATAGGCGGCAAAAGCGCGCAGCGTCTGAGCCACGCTGTCGAGGTTCTCGGAGGTACAGTGAAAACCCGCCGGATACTGCAGCAGCAGAACGCCTAACTTTCCCGCGTCAGCAAGCGGTTCGAGCCCGGCGCGGAATAGATCGATATCCTCCTGCGTGATCTTTTCCCATTGTTCGTCGAGATTCTTGCGGCCAAGCTTTTTGGGGTGGGTAAATTTCTGCCAGAGCTTAACCGCAAAGCTGAAATCAGCCGGTGTTTTTGCCACCCAATTCTGCGCTATATCGGCTGTCGGCGGACGATAGAAAGTAGAATTGATCTCGACGGTATTAAAAATCCGCCCGTAATATTTCAGCTCGTCAAAGCCTTTGGTTTTTTTCTCCGGATAAAAAACCCCGTACCAACCCTTGGGTGGTGGGCCGGGATAGGAATAGCCCGAAGTGCCAATCAGTATCGGTTGAATCACAGTCAGCGCGCCGTCTGCGTCCGGACAACAAAATTCTGCCTCAGTTCGACGCTCGAACCAATAGTTGTACGTTGCCTCTAACAGGAGTTGTGGTAGAACCGCTTAGGCCAACGGCATGGAATACGTTCTGGGAGTCGACATCGGCGGTACTTTCACCGACTGTGTGGCGGTGGATGAAGATGGGACAGTCATTTTGGGCAAGGCTCTGTCCACGCCCGATGATTTTGCCATCGGCGCTCTCAACGCTGTGGCTGACGCGGCCCACCATCTCGGCTTGAGTGAGACCGATTTGTTGGCGTCCACGGAGTTGTTTTTTCACGCCTGCACGGTTGCCGACAATACTCTGATAACTCGCACCGGGCCAAAGACGGGACTGCTCACCACCGCGGGTTTTGGCGATACGCTTTTGATCATGCGCGGCCGCACCACCGAAGGCTTGACCGAAAGCGAGGCGTTTCGCGCCTCGACGCAAAACAAACCCGAGCCGATCATTCCGCGCGCATTGACCGAAGAAGTTGCCGAGCGCATCGATTACAAGGGCGCCGTGCTGATTCGTCTCGATGAGAAGGAAATCCAGCGTGCCGTCAATGCTTTGCTTGCGCGCGGCGTAGAATCGATCGCCATCGCGCTTCTGTGGTCGCTGCGCAATGACGCGCATGAGCAGGCCCTGGCGAGTTTTATTCGGCAGCGCTATCCAAGTCTCCATCTGAGCTTGTCGAGTGAAGTGGCGCCGTTTGTCGGCGAATACGAGCGCACGGCAACCACAGCGTTCAACGCGTATGTCGGTCCGAAAATCGCAGCTTACCTGCAAGGTTTGGGAAGTTTACTCAAAGCAAAAGGCCTGCGGCGTGATCCTTTAATCATGCAAGCCTACGGCGGAGTTCTCGGCGTCAAAGATACCTGCAAGAACGCCGTGGGCACCATCGAGTCCGGTCCCGCCGCCGGGATTACCGGCAGCGGCTTTATCGGCGCGCAGCTCGGCATGTCAAACCTGCTCGCCACGGACATGGGCGGTACCACATTCAAGGTCGGAGTGATCCGCGATGGCGCAGTGGAGACCGACCATCACCCGATCTTCATGCGCTATCAATTGTATCTGTCAAAGATCTGGGTCGAGTCGATCGGCGCGGGTGGCGGCAGCATCGTCTGGATCGATCCTGAAAGCGGATTGTTAAAAGTCGGTCCGCGGGGCGCGGGATCGAATCCGGGGCCGGTTTGCTACGGGCTCGGCGGCGCCGAAATGACAGTTTCGGACGCCGACCTGATTCTCGGCTACTTGAACGAGGAATGCTTTCTCGGCGGACGGATGAAACTGGACCGGGCGCGCGCGCTGAAAGTTCTCGAAGACAAAATTGCCGCGCCCATGGGAATGAGCGTGACGGAAGCGGCCAGCGGCATCTCTCGTATTACCAACGGCCACATGAGCGACTTGATTCGCCGAGCGACGGTAGAACGCGGCTACGACCCGCGCCAATTTATTTTATTCGCTTTTGGCGGCGCAGCTCCGGTTCATGCCAGCCGCTATGCCGCTGAGCTGGGCATAAAAGAAATCGTCGTGCCGCTTACTGCGTCTGTGCATGGCGCAGCCGGTCTGGTCAGCTCGGATGTAATCTACAATTTCGGCCGTTCGGAACGGCTTTCGGTGCCCGCCAATCTGCAGCGGGTTCGTGAAATTTTTTCAGAATTGGTCCAGCGCGCGCGCGCCGCTCTCCAAGCGATTGGCTTCGATGAGAACTCCATGCAAATTATCCGCAGTCTGGACATGCGTTACCGCCAGCAAGTTCACGAGTTGACCATTCCCTTTGCGGCGGGAACAGTTGAACTGAGCGAGCTTGACCTGGAAGCAATCTATCGTCGCTTTGACGAAGTTTACGAATTGAGCTACGGCCCGGGAGCGGGTTACCGTGAAGCCGGTCAGGAGATCATGGCCTTTCGAGTCTCGGCCGTAGGTGCATTGGCCAAGCCAAAATTGCGCAGATATCCATTACAAAAAAATCACGCGGCAGGCGCTGTCAAAAACGAGCGCAGAGTTTACTTCGAAGAAGCCGAGGATTTTATTCCGGCAAAGATTTACGACTATGACCGGCTCGTGCCCGGCAGTGAGATCGCCGGCCCGGCGATTATTGAAACGCCGATCACTACGATTGTGATCAATCCCAACGACCGCGCGCTCATGGATGAATACCGTAACGTGCGCGTCCGTCTTGGAGTGTGAAAAATGCTCGAGGGCAATATCGACCCGATCACGTTCGAAGTGCTGTCGCACCGGCTGCACCAGATCACCCGCGAGATGGGCATCACCCTGGAACGCACCGGCGGCACGGTAACGACAACCCAACAACACGATTACAACGCCTCGCTTTACCGGCCGGACGGTGAAATTCTCGCGGCGGGCGAGACCTACGGCCATCACGTGGTGTGCGCCGGCTTCGCGGTAAAACGCATTCTCGAAACTTTCGGCAAGGATGAGATCTTTCCTGACGATATCTTTTTGCTCAACGATCCCTATCTCGCGGCGATTCACAATCCCGATGTCTACATTATCGCGCCGATTCACTTCCACGATGCGCTGGTCGGCTGGAGCGCGACGTTCGTGCACGTGAGCGACGTGGGCGCAATCACTCCCGGCGGCGATTCCCCGGACGCGACAGAGATTTTTCAAGAAGGCTTTCGCATCCCGGGCATCAAGCTCGTTGAGCGCGGCCGCCTGCGCAAAGACGTTTTCAATACGATCACGCACATGACGCGCCAGCCCGACGCGGTCGCGTTGGATTTGAAGTGCGAGATTGCCGCCAACAACGTCGCCAAGGCGCGCGTGCAGGCGATGTTCCAGCAGTACGGAACGGAACTGATGCACGGCGTCTCCGCGCAGATGATTCGCTACACGGAAACCATGCTGCGGCACCGGTTGGGTGAAATCGCCGATGGTGAGTGGCGCGAAACGCTTACGCTCGAAGCGGACGGGCCCGCGCGCCTGGCGCTGGCCCTGCGCAAGCAAGGCGACCGGCTGATCTTCGATTTCACCGGCACCGACAGGCAAGTGCGCAAGGGCATCAATCTGCCGTATCACGGAACCTTCGGTTTTTGTTTTGGCGCGATTCTGTATTCAATCGCCTATGATCTGCCGAAAAATCAGGGCGTGATTAAGCCCATGGAAGTGATTGCGCCCAAGGGAACGCTGGTGCACGTGCAGTTTCCCGGGCCGATCTCGATGAGCACGACATCATCCGGTTTTGCCGTTGGGTTTCTCGCGAGCTCAGTGTTGATGCAAATGATCGAGACAAGCGAGCGCTGGCGCCAAGAGATCGTCACGCCCGGAGCCAGCCATCGCAATTGCCGGCACTCCGGAGTCAATCAATACGGCCGCTACACGCCGTTCATCAACATGGCGCATGGAGCTCTGGACGGCAGCGGCGCGCGCATCGACCGCGACGGCGTCGACTCGGGCGGCAGCTATATGAGCTGTCCCAACGTCGAGTGGATGGAAATGCAGTATCCACTGCTTTATTTATTTCGCCGCCACGCAGTCGACAGCGCGGGAGCGGGAAAATTTCGCGGCGGGGTCGGCGTCGAGTCGGCGCATACGCTGCACGACGCGCCGGAAGGAAAAATCGGCGGCGTTGCCTACGGCGTCGCCAGCGCCGAAAACTCCGGCCACGCCATGGCCGGCGGCCAAGCGGGAGCGACCAGCATAATGTTAAAAATGGCCGGCACCACAATTAACCAGCTGCTCGCCGAGAATCAGACGCCGACGAACCTCGCCGCACTTGGCGGCGAACGAAAAACTCTTCCTTACTGCAACTTCGAGCTGGCCGATAGCGATGTCCTTTATATGCGTGTCGCCAGCGGCGGCGGCTACGGCGATCCGCTCGAGCGCGATCCCGAGCAGGTTCGCAGCGACGTGGTTAACTCAGTCGTATCACGCGAGGCAGCACGCGATGACTACGGCGTCGTGCTGAAGCCGGACCTAGAGATCGATTGGCAGGCAACTCAGGATTTAAAACGCCACAGGCAGCACGCGCAAGACGGCGGAGTAAAAAATGAGAAATAGACGCTTGTCGCTCGTGCTCATTGCCTTTGTTGCATGCTTCGCGCCGACGGCCGGCGCGGCTGAGTTGGATTATTATCGCGGCAAGACCGTGCGCATCATCGTCGGTCTTGCGGCAGGCGGCGGTTTCGACGTCTACGCGCGCGCGCTGGCGCGTCACATGGGCAAGCACATTCCCGGCAATCCGGCGTTTATCGTCGACAACATGCCGGGCGCGGGCAGCATGATTGCCGCGAATTACGTGTACAAGTCGGCCAAACCCGACGGGCTCACTCTCGGACATTTTGTTGGCAGTCTTTTCATGCAGCAGCTTCTCGGCAGGCCCGGCGCTGAGTTCCAGGCGATGAAATATGAATTCATCGGCGCGCCGATTCCTGAAAAAACCGCTTGCGCGCTCACCAAGGCGAGCGGCATCACGAGCATGGATCGCTGGTTCGCGGCGAAAGCACCGGTCAAGCTTGGCGCCACCGGGTCCGGCCCCATCGTCGACGTGCCGAAGATTCTCAAGGTCGCAACCGGTTTGCCGATTCAACTCGTTCTCGGTTTTAAAGGCACGGCCGACATCCGTCTCGCCGCTGAAAGCGGAGAACTGGCCGGCGCATGCTGGAGTTGGGACGCGATAAGATCAACCTGGACGCGCGCGCTTGAATCCGGTGATGTGACGATCGTGCTGCAAGCGGTGCCGCAACCGCTGGCGGATTTGCCGAGGGCGCCGCTGGCGATCAACTATGCGAAGACCGACGAAGCGCGCCAACTGATTCGACTGGGAATCCATGATGCGGCCGATATCGCCAGACCGTTTGTCATGCCCCCAAACACACCGAAGGATCGGGTTCGAATCATCCGGCAGGCGTTCCTGGCAACGCTCAAAGATCCGGCGTTTGTGGCGGAAGCAGAAAAATCAAAACTCGACATCGATCCCGTGACCGGCGCAGCGCTGGAAAAAATCGTCGGTGGAATTTACAAGCTGAATCCGGCCACTTTAGCGCGCCTTAAAGAAGTGTTGGACTGAGTCGTCGATTCACCGCAATTACTCTCACACATTGTCGTAGGAAACTTTATGAAAGACGCCGTCCGTCGGTTGAACGAAGAATATGGATTCAAACTGACCGAGAAGGAAATCGACATTGTGGCCGAGCAGGCCGAAGAAGCGGCGCTGTTGTTTCAATCGCTGCTCGAAGTCGATGTCGAGGGCATCACGCCGCTCACCAAAATCGACAAACGCGTGATCAAAACTGCTCCGATCAAGAGGAGGAGCAGATGAAAGCGCTCGATCTCGAAGGCTTGACGATCAGCGCGGTTGCGCCGCAGATCAAGAGAAAACAGATCTCGCCTCTCGATCTGACACAGCAGTATCTAACCAGAATCAAAAAATCGAATCCCACACTCAACGCCTTCCTCGCGATGGCGGAGGAAGAAGCATTGGCTGCGGCAAAAAAAGCCGAAGGCGAAATCCTACGCGGCAAGTACCGCGGACCACTGCACGGTATTCCTCTATCGATTAAAGACAACATCGCCACCAAAGGCGTCGTCACGACGGCGGGATCCAAAATCTTGGCAGACTGGGTTCCAGATTACGACGCAACTGTGGTCGAGCGGCTGCGCGCGGCAGGTGCGACTATTCTCGGCAAAACCAACATGCACGAGTGGGCCAAGGGCAGTAACAGCATCAATCCCTTTTACGGTACGCCGTTAAATCCCTGGGACACCGCCCGCATACCGGGCGGATCGAGCAGCGGCTCGGCGGTTGCCGTCGCGGCGGGCCTTTGCCTCGCATCCATCGGCACAGACAGCGCCGGCTCGGTGCGCAATCCCGCGTCGCTGTGCGGCACCGTCGGCCTCAAGCCGACCTTCGGCCGCATCAGCTCCTTCGGCGGTGTCGCAGGCACGGGCGGCTACACCGTCAATCATTTCGGCATCCTGACACGCAGCGTCAGAGATTGCGCGCTGGTGTTAAACGAGATAGCCGGCTACGACCCGAAGGATCCGCTCAGCTCGGATGCTCCGACGATGAACTACACAAAGTCGCTCGGCGAGCCGGTGCGGGGTATGAAGATAGGAATTATCAAAGAATACTTCGAGCAGTCCATTGTCAGCGAAGTGCGCGATTCCTTCGACGAAGCGTTACGAAAACTGCAAAGTCTCGGGATGAAAGTCCATGAGACAGAGATTCCGCACATGGATCTGATTCCCGCGGCGCAAATGGCCAGCACGCGCCCGGAATCAAATTCCGATCACGATCATTACCTGCGTACATGTCCGCGCGACTACAGCCCGGGGTTGCTCTACACTCTCATCGCCGGCCTTCTGACTCCCGCGCCGGTCTATGTCCACGCGCAGCGCGTGCGCCGGTTGATCTGCCAGGAGTTCGACGACGCTTTCAAGTCGGTGCAAGTGATTCTCGCGCCGACAATCTTCAGTCCCGCGCCAACCATCGAGGATTGCAATCGGGGCTACATCGAAACCGGCGGCCAAAAGATCAGTCTGCAGGATCGGGCCGGCAATTTCCTCACCCGCTACACGATTCCTTTCAATGTCACCGGCCTGCCCGCGATCACTATTTGCTGCGGTTTTTCCTCGACAGGTTTGCCGATCGGCATGCAAATCGTCGCGCCGCCGTTCCGCGAAGACGTGGTGTTACGGGTGGCAGAAGCCTACGAGCGCAACACCGAATGGCACAAAAGAAACCCAAGGCTGTAGAACCGTAGCTGTGGACTTTGCACCGAACGAAGAGGGTTAAATTCCCCGGCCGATCAGGTTTTTCCGATCCTTTTCTCATTTTGTCGATAGTTTCCCTACGGAACGGGCTATGCGCGCAGTCGATTGTGAAAAGGCTTTGTGAATCATTGGATGCGACCTCGGAGTTAGATCTAAACCGAAATGAAGTTATCAGCTAGCGGGTTGTGTTTACGCGACAATACCGTTAGCGTCTACTTTCCCAGTGACAAGGGGCCTTTCCTCGGGACGAGCTCGGCATCCGGGATTTTGTCGTGGCATGAGGGAACTTCAAGCTAGACATTTACTGGAAAGAGTGGATCCAAATATTCCAATGCCAGCGCAATCACAATGCAGAATTTTGGTGGTCGAGGATGAGCCTCTGCCGCTCGCCAATATCTCTCGCTATCTCAAGGAAGAGGGTTATGAAGTCTGTGAAGCCGTCGACGGCCTAGGGGCTTTGCAACAGATCAATAATCGCGACCTTGATTTGATCTTGCTCGATCTAAAACTGGCCGGCACCAATGGTATAACGATTTTGCAGCATGCGAGAAAAGTCTCGCCGCAAACCTTGGTTATAGTCATGACCGCTCATGCCTCGATCGATAGCTGCATCGAAGCTCTTCGCTTAGGAGCCCAAGATTATATTCTTAAGCCGCTACTGTTAGACGATCTGCTCAACCGAGTGAGCCGTCTTATGGAACATAGACGCGCAGCCTGGGAGGTCCAGAGGCTGCGACGACAGGTCAATTCCGAACACGAAGCAAACCAAATGATCGGCGGCAGCCATGCGATCCGACAGATTCGCGAACTAATTGGTAAAGTCGCGCCGACGCCCTCTACCGTGCTCATCAGCGGTGAGAGCGGCGCCGGCAAGGAAGTAGTGGCGCGCGCAATTCATCGCGAGAGCCAGCGCAGTAATAACGTTTTTCTCGCCGTCAATTGCAGTGCCATACCGGCGACATTGCTCGAAAGCCAATTGTTTGGCCATGTGAAAGGCGCCTTTACGGGAGCGGTCAGTTTTCAGGACGGTTTGTTCAAACAAGCTAATGGCGGCACCATTTTCTTGGATGAAATCGGTGAAATGCCTTTGCCGCTGCAACCGAAAATATTGCGTGTCATCGAAGAGCGGGCCGTAACGCCAGTCGGTGGTGGAAAGTTGGTGCCGGTCGATGTGCGTATCGTGGCCGCGACCAATCGAACTCTGTGGGAAGAAGTTAAGGCTGGCCACTTCAGAGAAGATCTGTACTATCGATTAAACGTGATAGCTATCGAGGTGCCGCCGCTGCGCCAACGCTTGGAGGATGTTCCATTGATTGTTGAACGTTTCATCGAACGCAAGAATTTCGAAATGAAGCGCAGCTATAAGGGCGTTGACGGGACGGCGTTGCGGCGACTCATGAGCATGCCGTGGCCTGGTAACGTCCGGGAACTCAATAATGTGATCGAACGAGCGATGATTCTGGGCGACGGTGAGTGGATTCGAGCGGGCGATTTGCCGCCGCCTCAAGCAACGATCGAGGAACCGAGTCTCCCAGAGGGCGCGCACAACCTCGAAAATGCACTGCGCGTTTACGAACGCAGTCATATAGAAAACGTGCTCAAGGAAACCAGTGGCGACCGAACTCAAGCGGCGAAGCTGATCGGCATGAGCCGCTCATCGCTCTATCGTAAAATGGCTGAGTTGAAAATGGATCTCGGACCGAACGAGACAGGCGATGTCGCAGGCGGAGAGGTCAGGTCGCGTGGTTTAAAGTGAATCCTCCAGCGCGCCGAGAGAGGACCAAGGACATGTCACGATTCGCGCTCGATGATCACGTTCCGTCTTGTGGGAAAATAGCGCGCAGCGCTCTCCCGACCTCGTAGCCGTCGCTGTCTGGGCGACCGACGTCAGATATTGCCATCCTAGCGCCGGGCGAGTGAGTTTAACGGGAAACGATTCGACTAAGCTGAGCCACCTGATCGCGAGACTCAATCATTGTTGCGCCGACTTTGTCCGCACCCGCCGATAACAGATTCTCAGCGCTAACGTTGCTTTGGCTCCCCCATCGACCAACTAGAATTTTGATATCGGGACATTGCAGCCGGACCCGTTTACACAGGGCTCGCGTCTGCGCTAATCCCTCCGGCGGTAGGGACGCTATACAAATCATCGTGGGTTTTTTCTCCAGGACTTGCGCAATCATCTCAGAGGTGAGCGATGCAGCGGCGAGAGGCTCCATTTCGTATCTATTCGGATCCAGTATTTTATCGAACATGAGCAGCGCCAGCTCGTCAGCTTCGTCGCGCGCCGGACAGCCCATGATAGTGATTTTCTGCGCAAGCGGCGCCACGTTCCCGATCGGCGAATGATCCGATGACTCGGCGACAAGGTTCGGTTTCGATAAATCTGTGAGAATTTTGCGCGTTGCTTGGAAAAAGAACTCTTCATCTTCTTCCGCTAGGGTCCCGCGTAGAAAGTCTCTCCTTGCGAAGCTAAGTGCGGGAATCATTATGTCGTCGAAGACTTCTTCCTCGGAATGCTCTTTGCGCTGTTCTTCTACGATCTCGGCCGCCTCCACCTCATCCATGGCCAACAACCGCTGATAATAGCTCATACTCGGGTTCATGATTTCCTCGTCGCTCATGAGCACGCCGATGAAATCCAATTGCGGCACGTACTTGCTGATCACGACTACGCAAACAGTTAGCGGCGTAGCAAGCAGAAGACCCACTGGACCCCACAGCCACGTCCAAAAAGCGATGGCAACAAGCACGCCGACCTCGGATACACCGGCGCTATCGCTGTAGAGCGAAGGCTCCAGAATCATCGTGTTCAGGAGTTCCAATGCGACAATCGCTGCAAGAACCAACAGCGGCCAAAGCCAGCCGCTAAAAACCGCCAGAGCGAGCAGCGTCGGTAAAAGCGCCGCCGCCCCGGCGCCCACGTAAGGAATAAAGCGTAAGAGCGCAGCCAAAACTCCCCACAAGAGGGCGTAGGGTAAGCCGACAAAGAATAGCGTGACACCGACAGCAAGGCCAAATGAGCAATTGATGATCGATTGCATGAGCAAGTAGCGGGTGATCCTCTGGCCTGCCTCTTCAAGGGCTTTCGTCGTGAGCGTCAAATGACCGAAACCAAGAAGCCGAATCAGACGGTTGCGCAGATTCTCACGGCGGATGAGCATGAAAATGGCAAGGATGATTACGAAACCCACCCCTGCCAGGCGTTCGAATATTGCTCCGCTCGCCGGAGAAAAGGGCCAGACCGTATCGTCCTGTGTACCGCGGACGATCACTTCACGTGGTTTCGCGCCAGCGGCTGAGTCTTTGGTGAATTCATCTTTTACTTCCTTGGCCGTCTCCTGCACCTTCTCCAGGGCCCCGCCCTTACCAGCGCCGCGTATATCGACGATCTTTTGCTTAATGTTGCTTCGGTAAGTGGGCAGCTGATTAGCAACGCTGGCAAACTGAATCGTGACGAACCAGCCGATGGTGCCCAAAAGCGAAAAGACCAGGACCACGACAAGAAAGACCGAAGGAATACGTCCCAGGCCGATTCTTTCCAGCAGGTCGGAAACGGGAGCTAGTACAAAGGTGATTAGGAGCGCGAGCGCCACGGGAATGAGAAATGTTTGTGCCCAATAAAGCGAAGCGATGACCAGCAAGAGGGCTGGAAGTATAATCAGCGAGGATAGGTTTCCACTCCGGAAGCGTGAACTATTCATGAGCTGTGAGATTCACTTCGAGATGCGCCTAGAACCCGATACTGCTCCAGCAGCAAGGACCGAAGGAATGGTGCTGCGCAATAAGCATGCCTTGAAAAAAGGTTAAGTTAAGCAAGGCGGCCTCGAGATTTCCCGTAAAACAACAAACAAAAAGTTACGTCGGTCCTCGATCCGTTGATCACGACGATCACATTATCCTAGTATCAGGACGAATCTCTCCCAGAGTTGGCATGCCATCCAATCGACACGCGATACGCCGCGGGTACTCCGAGCCGGTTCGCACGATATGCGTAGCACCGAGCGGTAGCGGAAGGCGATCTCAAAAGCGCGCAACATGCGCGCGATGGGCGGGTCAAAGTTCGGCGCTCACCCCGGGCGGAGGACAACTGTAGCCTTTGCAGTAGCAGCGAGCGGTGAGAAGCAAAACTTCGTGAAGTCCACGCGTGCGAAGCAACGTGCTAATGCATCACCGTGCGATCCTGGCGTGCGCGCGCGCAGTTTATTGGGCTAACAACGAGACGGCTAATCAGGGAGTCCGTAATGTTCGCGGCGGCTTGCGCATGGGCGGTGAACTTTGCTTTCGCATCCGCGAACTTACCAAACGCCGAATCCCATTTAGTTTGAAGCTGTTTCAACCTGCTGTCTATCCGCTTGTAAGTGTCACTGCCGGGAGCGGCAAACCGCAAGGCTGCATAGACTTCTTCGCCCCGCTCCCGAAGATCGTCCAGTTCACCGAAGGCAATGACCGTTTCGTCCCAAAGTGCTTGCACTGTTGTCGTAGTGTCTTGCATACGGGGAGCATAGCCACAAGCGCGGGAGCATTCAACGACGTAAGATTAAAATTAGGAGAAGCACCCCGGGCGCACATTTACCTTGCAGATTTGGCGTAGACCAGATGATTCGTGACGAAGAAAACACGCGCGTGCGGGGAAAGATTTGGTGGGCCGCCGGAGACTCGAACTCCGGACCCGCTGATTAAGAGTCAGCTGCTCTACCAACTGAGCTAGCGGCCCATATCCTCGCTAAACGCTCGGAATTACAAATCTCAGATTTCAGATCTCAAAAAACTCCAAAACCGCAGCATCTCGCTGCGCTCGGAATTTCAATCTCAGATTGCAGATCTCCGATATTTGAAATCTGAGATCTGAAATTTGAAATCCCGTAGGGTATGGGGTGAGTGAAGGGACTTGAACCCTCAACCCCTGGAACCACAATCCAGTGCTCTAACCAGTTGAGCTACACTCACCGCAAGCAAAACATTCTGGCGCGCCAGAAGGGATTCGAACCCCTGACCTACGGCTTAGAAGGCCGTTGCTCTATCCAGCTGAGCTACTGGCGCCGAACAATAACAAAGGATGAAAGATGAAAGCGGAAGGATGAAAGGAAATCGTTTACCGGCACGTCATCCTTCCTCCTTCATAATTCACACTTGTTTAATTGGTCGGGGCGAGAAGATTTGAACTTCCGACCCCCTGCGCCCAAGGCAGGTGCGCTACCAGTCTGCGCTACGCCCCGTCAAAAATGAGCAGAGGTCATTCTACACGGGAGACCCCTTAAATCAACCCTGATTGCGCACTCGAGCGTTGAGCCTTGAGAGAAGGGCCCGAGTCAAATTCAACGCTCAAAGCTTTTCTCTCGGCCCTTTTACTTTTTGAGCAGCGCGGGCAATGCATCAGCCAATTTCTGCAATGCTTTGCCGCGATGGCTTACTGTCGCTTTCAATTCGCGATCGATTTCGCCGAAAGTTTTTCCAAACGGCGGATAAAAAAACAGCGGATCGTAGCCGAAGCCGTTGTTTCCCTGCGGCATCCGCGCGATCCGCCCTTCGCACATTGCGCGTGTAGTCCAATCCTTTACGGCCAGTGACGCCGGGGCGCACAAAAACAGGGCGCAAACGTAACGTGCGCTTCTCTTCTCTTCGGAAATATCGCGCAGCTCATAGAGCAATTTCTGATTGTTTTTTTCGTCGTCGCACTCGGCACCGGCGTAACGCGCCGAGTAAATACCCGGCCCACCGTTGAGCGCATCGACTTCCAGACCGGAATCATCCGCGAGTGACAGCAGGCCGGAAAAATCGGCCAACGTGCGTGCTTTCTTCAGCGCATTCTCCTCATAGGTGGAACCGTCCTCTACAACGTGCGGGAAGTTTTTAACATCTTTGAGTGAAAGAATGCGCACCGGCAGATCGCGCAGGTAGGCCGCCACTTCGACAAATTTGCCCTGATTGGTCGTGGCGATAAGTAAATCGATTGTGCGGTCGGCCATTACTTGAGAGCGGCAATAATCTTCTTTTGCGTCTTGAGCAGCTCTTTGATACCGCCGTGGGCGATCTCGGCCATGCGCTCCATCTGCTTTTGTGTAAACGGAGCGTGTTCTGCGGTGCCCTGGACTTCGATGAATTTACCCGAACCCGTCATGACGAAATTCATGTCGACCTCCGCGCGGCTGTCTTCTTCGTAACAGAGATCGAGCAAAACCTTGCCATCGATGATGCCGATACTGATCGCAGCCACCGCATCTTGAATCGGATTTGCAACAATCGAACCCTTGGCGAGCCACTTTTTCACACCCTCGGCCAGCGCGACGTAGGCGCCGGTGATCGATGCCGTGCGCGTGCCGCCGTCAGCTTGGATGACATCGCAATCGATCCAGATCGTGCGCTCGCCGAGACTTTTTAGATCCGCGATTGCGCGCAAACTCCGGCCGATGAGTCGCTGAATTTCGTGCGTGCGCCCGCCGATCTTGCCGCGCGCCGATTCGCGCCCGATGCGCTGCTCGGAAGAACCCGGAAGCATTCCATATTCTGCGGTAATCCAGCCTTTACCGCTGTTGCGTAAAAAGGGCGGCACCCGTTCTTCCAGCTTCGCCGTGCAGATGACTTTGGTGTCACCCATCTCGATAAAAACCGAGCCATCGGCGGTTTTAATATAGCTCGGCGTGATCGTCACCGCCCGCAACTCTTTTTCTTTTCGTCCGTCCGTCCTCATACCCATTAAAATTGTTCAAGCCGTTCAAGCTGTTCAAACCGTTCAAACCGCCAGAACGGTCATGCAACAGCCTGCGGCTGCTCCTTTCAATTAAGAATTTAAGTGGAACACGACCATTTTTAGTTCGCTCATCTCTTCGACCGCATATTTTGGCCCCTCTTTGCCGAAGCCTGAGTCTTTTAAGCCGCCGTAGGGCATGAGATCGACACGCCATTGCGAGCCCCAGTTCACGTGCAAGTTGCCGGCCTCTGCCTCGCGCGCAAACTTCATTGCCCACTCGACATTCTCGGTAAAGATCCCGGCGGCAAGGCCATAGATGCTGTCGTTGGCGAGCGCGATCGCTTCATCGATAGATTCGAACGGCGTGACCGCGAGCGCCGGGCCGAACAGTTCATCGCGCGAGATGCGCATGTCGGGATGCACATCGGACACTAGCGCGGGATAGTAAAACGCACCGCGCCGACCGCCGCCGGCAACCAGCTTCGCTCCGCCGCTCACCGCTTCCTTGATCCATTCATCGACGCGCACCGCTTCGCTTTCCTTGACCATCGGGCCGACTTTATTCTTTTCGTCCAACTGATTTCCCGTCGTCAGCGCCTCGACCCTGGGCTTGAGCGAGCTCAACAGGTCGCCGTAAATTTTCTTCGCGGTCAAAACCCGCTGCGTCGAGATGCAGGTCTGCCCCGCGTTGCCGTAGCCCGTCATCGCCAGTACGGCGGCGACTTTCTCGAGATCAGCGTCCGGCATAATAATCACCGGACTGTTCGAACCGAGTTCCATGGTGACTTTTTTGATGCCCGCCGTGCGGCAGATGCGATCACCCACTTCCCTGCTTCCGGTAAAGGTCACCTTGCGCACGCGCCGATCGGCAACCAGCGCGTCGCCGATCTCGCCGCCCGAACCGGTGAGGCATTGTATGCCCTCGGCCGGCAGCCCTGCTTCGAGCAAAATCTCGGTCAGTTTAATTGCGGATAGCGGTGTGTCCGAGGCCGGCTTGACGATCACAGAATTACCGGCAGCCAATGCCGGCCCGACTTTGTGGCAGACGAGATTGAGCGGAAAGTTAAACGGCGCGATGGCGGCGACAACGCCGCACGGCACACGCAGTGTGAAGCCAAGTTTTTTGCTGCCGGTCGGGTCGGCATCGAGCGGCACCGTCTCGCCGTGCAGCCGCTTCGCCTCTTCGGCCGAGCCCATCATCGTTTCCACCGCACGATTCGCCTCGCCGCGCCCTTCGGCAATTATCTTGCCTTCCTCTTGCGAGATCGTTCGGCCCAGGTCTTCGTTGCGTTCGGCCATCATGTCGGCGGCTTTGCGCAAGATTTTCCAGCGCTCGTAGGCGCTGAGCTTGGCCATGACCTTGGCGCCGCGCTCGGCATACACCAGTGCCTTTTCCAAATCACCCGCGTCGGCTTTGGGCACCGTGTCGATGAGTGAATTATCAAAGGGGTTGGTGACTTCGATTTTTTTCGCTTTATCGATCCATTGTCCGGCGATGAAATTTTTCATGAGACCTCCGATAAATTGGCGGCCGCGCTTTCGGTCTATGCACCTATATTAATATCTATACCTAGCGCTAGGGCGAGATAAAGTACGCTTGCGCAGGGTTCAGTCTGAGATTCTTCACCGCGATGCTCCTCAGAATGACAGGAAGAGCGCCGTGATTTCTCATGTCATCCTGAGCCTTAGCGAAGGATCTCTCTCCGACTTTCGCGAAACTCGAATTACTATACCCGCGCGCCTCTCCGTCATCTCAGCCTGTTGGCAAAATCGAAAAGCGAACGCACGACAAAGTGCTGCAAGAAGAGAACAACGAGCCAAACAACAATCGGCGATAGGTCGAATCCACCTGCGCTAACAGGCAATCGAGCGCGCACGCGATCTAGAAGCGGATCGGTCGCGACGTGCAGAAAGCGCACGAGCGGGTTATACGGATCGGCGTTGATATAGGAAATAACGATGCGAGCAATCAATATCCAAATATAGGCCCACAGCACATAATCGAGGATTTGCGCCAGGGCGACGATGAAGTTAGCCAGAATAAACATAGAAACGCATCAATTTTTGCGCGGCCCGAACAGCGCCGTGCCGATGCGCACGATAGTCGCGCCTTCTTCGATCGCCAGCGCAAAATCGTGCGTCATGCCCATGGACAACTCGTTAGGGACAATGTTCGCTATGCCGCGCTCGCAAACCTTCTCGTGCAGTTCGCGCAGCTCACGGAAAAAAGGTCTGACTTCTTCCACGTCCTCGCGATAAGGCGGAACGGTCATCAAACCTTCGACGCGCAGATTGTCGAGTTTGGCGATCTCTTCGAGCAACCTCGAAAGCTGAGCTTTTGGAATGCCGGTCTTGCTTTCTTCTCCCGCCAGATTGACCTCAATGAAAACTCGGACCGTCTTTGCGCGCTTCTTGCCCTCTTTATCGAGCTCGCGCGCCAAGGCGAGGCTATCCACCGTCTCGATGACGTCGAATAAGTCCACCGCGGCTTTGACTTTGTTGCGTTGCAAATGACCGATCATGTGCCACTCGATCGCTGATTCAATCTGCCGCTTTTTTTCGTGCGCTTCCTGGACGTAATTCTCGCCGACGAGCGCGACCCCCGCCGCAATCGCATCTTTAAGCGCTTGAACGCTCTGCGATTTGGCCGCTGCCAACAATCGCACATCTCGCGGATCTCTCCCGGCGCGCGTCGCCGCCGCGCAGATTCGATCTCTAATACCCTGGTAACTGGCAGCCACCCCCGTCATAGCGAAGTTTGCTTATCATAACGTCCGGGACAATTCACTCCCGACACGCGCTTGATCAGGCTCGACGGTTCGTTTGGGTCGCGCACAAGCTGTGCTAGTATCCACCCGATTTTGAGGAGCACGCTATGCCTTTTGAATATCTGCCGATCATGGCGCAAGCCGGTGCGCCCAAGCCGCCGCGGGTGCTGGTGCAGCCTTCGAAACCGGCATGGTGTGCGATCACCAAGCCGCTCAACGAATCGCGGGTGGCGTTGCTGACCAGCGCCGCGTTGCGGCTTGCGAACCAGGAACCGTTCATCCCGCGCGAAGATTTGAGTTATCGCCTGGTGCCGTCCGATCCGGCGGCAGGTCAAATCATAATCGACCATCATTCGGGCATCGGCACGGTGCCGAAACAAGATCCGGAAATTGTTTTTCCGCGCACCGCTCTAGCGAACCTGGCCAGGCGCGGCATCGTTGGCAGCGTTTCGCCCCATCACATATCTTTCATGGGCGGCTTAAGACAACACAACGACATCGAAACCCATTTAGCGCCAGCGATCACGGCAGAATTGCGCAAGGCCGAAGTCGATCTCGCTCTGCTCGTACCCTATTGACCCTTCTGCCACGAGACCGTCGGTCTCATAGCGCACGTTATCGAGTCGCAGAAAATTCCCACACTCGTCATCGGCACAGCCCACGACATCATGAGCAGGGTAACGCCGCCGCGCGCCGTGTTTGTCGATCATCCGGTCGGCCGCACTTTCGGGCCGCCTAACGACCGGTCGCGCAATGAGTCGATACTCGAACGCGCCCTCGCCGAGCTGCCGCTTTTCCAGCAGCCGCGCGAGATTCGCGATCCGCAATTCCAGTGGTCAGCCGATGGCAGTCGAGCCTGGGAAGAGGAACTGCGCGCGGAGATGCTGGCCGAGCGTTAAGATCGGCCAGGTTCAAAGGTTCAACGGATGGGGGACTGGCTACTTTTTCGCTTGGGAAAAAGTTGCCTGTCCCCTGATTGCGCGATTACTGGGGACCGTAACTTGTTTCGGAAAACAAGTAGCCAGTCCCCGGAGCAGATTAAACTCTTGAACCCTCAAACCGCAGTGCACGCGATGCGCGCGTTCGGCGCCGTTGACTCTACTCTTAAGCTGGTACTTAATGACGTCTAAAATTCTCGATCGTTCCAAGGAGTACTGCATGTCCAACTGGCTTCGTATCCCGGCTATCGCGGCAGCGATAGCTCTTGCGCTGAGTGCGCCCGCCGGCGCAGCGGCGCCGTATTACGAAGGAAAGACTATCAGACTCATTGTCGGTTTTTCCGCCGGCGGCGGTTTCGATACCTATTCGCGTCTGATCAGCCGTCATCTCGGCCGCCACATTCCCGGAAACCCGGCCATTGTCGTCGAGAACATGACCGGCGCCGCCAGCCTGCTTGCGGCCAATCACGTTTATAAAGTCGCCAAGCCGGACGGATTGACGATACTGAACTTTCACGGCAATCAGGTGATCAACCAGGTGATCGGCAAGCCCGGCATCGAATTCGATGCGCGCAAGTTCGAATACATCGGCATTCCGACCCAGGACAACGTCGCCTGTGCATTTACCAAGGCGAGCGGCATCACGAACTTGGACGCGTTAAAAAATTCCAAGACTCCGGTAAAAGTCGGCGGCGTCGCGCCCGGCGACACTACCTATAATACGGCGAAGCTTCTAATCACGGCGCTCAAACTTCCGGTCCAACTCGTTGTCGGCTACAAAGGCACGGCTGAAGTTCGCCTGGCCGCCGAAGCCGGTGAGGTGGCGGGAGGCTGCTGGCAATGGGAATCGATCAAATCGATCTGGCGCCAGGGGCTGGATTCCGGCAATGTCTTCGTTGTCCTGCAGGTCAATCCCAAACCACATCCGGAGTTGGCTAAAGTGCCCAACGCGATCGATTTTGCGGTCAACGACAACGCCAAATTACTGCTGAAATATGCCGGGCATGATCCTGCAATGATCACGCGGCCCTATGCGCTCGGCCCGGGCACATCCAGAGACCGCGTCCAGCTGCTGCGTAAGGCATTCATGGACACCATGAAAGATCCCGATTTCCTCGCCGACGCAAAGAAGTCACGGCTCGATACCGATCCGCTGACCGGCGAAGACATCGAAAAGATCGTCAATCAACTATTCAAGATCGAGCCGGCGATGATCGACCAGATTCGTGAGTTATTGAAGTAAGCAATCGCCGCGTTCGTCTAATTGCCAGACCTGACGTGAAATCCATGGGAGGAACGATGAAGAGATCATCGCAATTTTTGCTACCTGCTCTCGCTGCATTGGCCGTATTTCTCGCGGCCCCGGCGTGGGCGCAAGATTCCTTCTTCAAGGGAAAGACCGTGCGCATCATTGTCGGCGCCGCTGCGGGCGGGGGTTACGACACCTACTCGCGCACCATCGCGCGCCATATTGGCAAACATGTCCCGGGCAATCCGACGTTTGTCGTCGAGAATATGCCCGGCGCGGGATTTTTGATTTCAGCGAACTACATGTACAAAGTCGCCAAACCCGATGCCCTCACCATTGGACATTTTATCGGCGGCCTGTTTCTCCAGCAGCTCCTGGGCAAACCGGGCGTCGAATTCGACGCAGCTCACTACGAGTACATCGGCGTGCCGACCCAGGACAACTACGTAATGGGCATTTCTAAGAAAACCGGCATCTCGACTATGGAGCAGTGGCTCGCCTCTAAAACACCGGTAAAGCTCGGCGGCGTGGGCGCCGGCTCGGCGACCGACGACATTCCCAAGGTACTTAAAGAGGCGATCGCGTTGCCGGTCCAACTCGTCTCCGGTTACACCGGCACTTCGACGGTGCGCCTGGCGTATGACAGCGGCGAAGTCCAGGGAGTGTGCAATTCGTGGCAATCACTGGCGGCCACCTGGCCCAATGAATTGAAGAGCGGCGATCTGCAAATTCTTTTGCAGACCACGGCGAAGTCCCATCCGGAACTGACAAATGTTCCGCTGGTCATGAACTACGCCAAAACCGATGAAGCGCGTAACTTGATTCGCGCTCTCGTGCATACGGTCGGGCCCGCGGCCAGGCCCTACGTTCTGCCACCGCGCACACCCAAGGATCGCGTGCAGATACTGCGCAAAGCTTTCATGGATGTGATGAAAGACCCGGAATTCCTCGCCGATGCCAACAAGGCCAAACTCGACATCAATCCTCTGGACGGCATTGAATTAGAAAAAGCAGTGAAGGACGTCTTCACCCTCGACAAGGCGCTGATTCCGCGCGCGAAGGAAATCTTGAAGTAATGCGATGCCCGGAGTGATGGAGTGTTGGAGTACTGGAGTATTGGTTTCGGATTTCCATCACTCCACTACTCCAATATTCCAACCCCCTATAGCCCGCAATCCTTCGGCGTCACGTCGATCGTTGCGATGTGATGCTTATCTTTATCGAAGTACGAATACCGCAAACTGATGCCCTTGCTAAGAAAATCCCCACGCGTCGCCGGATTCGTGCACGCCGCTTGCGTGAGCTTCGGTTTCGCGTCGGCGGCAAACCGCTGGTAATCGAGACGGGCCGTCGAGACATTGATCAGCCGATATTTGTAGATCAGCATGCGATAGGCGCCCTCTGCGGTCGTAAGCTCGGTCTCTTGATCGAGCATCGAAGGCAAGGAGCGGTTAAGCTGCGCTGCGACGCTGTTCATGTGTTCCACCGAACCCGGCACCTGGTTTCGATTGAATAACGACGGCGCATCCCAGAAAATGAAATAGGCCGCAATCACACCGCCTAAAATAAAAATGACCGCTTTAACAATCGATCGGCTAAACATACGTTTCGGTAGCTGGGCTGTGATGTAGGGGCGAAAGATTTTTCGCCCCTACGATTTGCCTGATTTGATGTGCCCCAGCATGTCCCTGGATCATACGCGCAGCTTCGGATCGAGCGCATCGCGCAGCGAATCGCCGAATAGATTAAAAGCAAACACCGACAGGCTAATCGCTATGCCTGGATAAAGCGCCATCCAAGGGGCGCGCTCGGCAAAATCGACGGCCGCACCGCGCAGCATCAGACCCCAGGCCGCTTCCGGCTCGGCGACGCCGAGCCCCAAAAATGACAGCGATGCTTCGAGCAAGATCGCCTGACCGAGAAATGCCGTAAGCATTATCAGATAAGGCGCGAGCACGTTGGGAAGCATGTGACGCATGATGATGTGCAGCGGCCCAAAACCAAGCGCGCGTGCCGCCTCGACGAACGGCATCTCACGCAAAGCCAGGGCGCTGCTGCGCACGACCAGCGCGCAGCGCGGGATCATGGGCACGGTTATCGCCAAAATGACATTGGTAATCCCCGAGCCAATCAGTGACACTACGACCAAGGCGAGAATAATCAGCGGAAACGAGAGCAACAAATCCATCAAGCGCTGCAGTAAAAGATCGACGCGTCCGCCGAAATAAGCGCTCGCAACGCCGATCAATGCGCCGAGCGTTGCACCCAACAAAGACGATGCGAAACCAATCGATAGAGCGGTGCGCGCGCCGTAGATAATCCTCGACAATACATCACGTCCATATGAGTCTGTGCCGAAAACATGACTCCAGCTCGGTGCTTGCAGCATCGCCGCATAGTCTGTCGTCAAAGGATCGAACGGCGCAATGAAGCCGGCTAGCAGCGCGGCCCAGATCATTGCAATGATAATCGCGGCGCCGAGCGCCCCGAGCGGGCGCTGGCGGACAAAACGGAGCCCCAGCTCCCAACCTCTTTTCAAATGACGGACTCCGTAAGATCTAGTTGTTTGTTTATTCTCAATGTTCGCCCCACCTACGTTCAAGGTTCAAAAGTTCAAAGTTCAAGGTCAGACTCGGATTCCGGACGTCGAACTTTGAACCTTTGAACTTTTGAACCGCGCCGAAGGCGCTACCGGTACCGTATCCGCGGATCGACTAAGGCGTTGACGACATCGATTAAAAAATTGACGAAGATGAAAACGAACGCGGTCAGCATCACGAGACTTTGCACCATGGTGTAATCGCGCTGGCTGATCGCTTCGACAAATAGCTTGCCGATGCCGTTGAGATTGAACACCTGCTCGGTCACGACCAAGCCGCCTACCAAAAAAGCGAACTCTAGGCCGATGACCGTAATCACCGGCAACAGCGCATTCTTGAGCGCATGCCGGACCAGCACAGTCCGTTCCCAAAGTCCCTTTGCGCGCGCCGTCCGGATGTAATCCTCACGCAGCGTCTCGAGCACCGCGGAGCGCGTCATGCGCGTCGCCACGGCCGAGTAGCGATAGCCGACCGCCAGCGCCGGCCAGATCAACTGCTGAAAATTCGCCCACGGATCGCGCCAGATCGAAGTAAAAGTCAGCGGCGGCAGCCAGTGAAAGTAAATAACGAAGGCGAGGATGATCACGATCCCGAGCCAAAACGAAGGGATCGCCAAACCGGCGATGGAAAAAATCCGCACGAGATAATCGATCCAGGTATCCTGTTTGACCGCCGCCAGCGTGCCGAGCGGCAGCGAGATCAGCACGGCCACAACGGTCGCAAGCAGCGCCAATTCAAGACTCAGCTCCAAACGAATGGCAATTTCATGCGCCACCGGCTGGCCGGTCCACATCGAAGTGCCGAAGTCCAGCCGTGTCATGCCCCAGATCCAATTAGTGAATTGTCGCCAGATCGGCTGATCGAGACCGAGCATCGCGCGCTCGCGATCAAGCGCCTCTTTAGGCGCGTAGGTACCACTGCCGGCATATTTCAGTTCGACAATATCGCCGGGCACAACACGCAGCAGCAAAAAAATCAGCGCCGCGACACCGAACAGAGTCGGGAATATCAGCAGAAGACGCTTCAGGAAGTAGCGGTACATTAATGGTAAGGGGTGAAGCGTAAGGGGTAAAGCGCCCCGCTCACGCTTCACCCTTCACGCCTCACGTCTTTATTCAGAGAGCCACACGTCGCGCAGATCCTGATTGACGTAATGGCTCGGCGTGATCTTCCAGCCATGCACTCTGGCCGAATGAATCACAATGCGCTGCCACCATAGGAGATCGAACTGGTAGGCTTTCTCGTCAAGAACGCGCTTCTCGAACTGGCGCAGAAGTTTTAAGCGGTCTTTCAGATCGGTCGCTTTGCTTTGCCGTTCATACAGATCGTCGAGTTCGCTGTCGTTATAGCGCGCGAAGTTGATCGGGCTCTTGTCGCGACTGATGAAACGAAACAGTTGCAGATCCGGTTCATCCATGAAATCGCATTGAAAGTCTATGCTCACATCGAAATTGCCCTGGCGCAAATCGTTGAAGTAGGGTCCTTCTTCCGCCTGCACGTGGTTGACGTTCAGACCGATCTGCCGCCATTGATCGATCGCATAAACGCCGGCGATTTCGTACGGTTCCTTCACGTTGCGATTCTTGAGGGTAAAACTGAATCCTTCAGGAACGCCGGCTTCCTTAAGCAGACGGCGCGCCTCTTTCCGCGCAACATCGATATTTTTGCCGAAGCCCGTGAGCTTGTTCAGTTCGGTCTCGGGGCTGGCGAACTCGGAGCCAGGGCGTAGCAGGCCGCCCATATATTTCATCACGGAGATTTGCGAGAGCGCTTTCGATGCGCCCCAACGATCGATCGCCAGGCTGAGCGCGCGCCGCACGCGCACGTCGTTGAAATATTTTTTTTCATTATTCGGCACGATCTGAATGCTGCAGGCCCACGGCGTTTCCTGCACGACGACTTTGGAAGCAGCCGCTTTGACGATGTCGTCGCGCGCCGCGGGATTGAAACCACGGAATTCCACGAGAGTTTGGCCGCTGCGCACCGAGGCAACACGCGGCGCGGTGTCGCGGATGATCACCGCGCGGTAGCCGTCCAAATACGGCCGGCCTTTCATGAAGTAATTAGGATTTTTCTTACCGGTCCAATGCGAACCGGCGACGTATTCGCCGAAGACGAACGGGCCGGTGCCCATGATGTTTTTTTCGTACCAGCGCGGATCCTTGGCCAAAATGTCGGCCTTATAGATAAAATTCCACGGCGAGGCGAGATTGGCGAGAAAGGACGCCGACAGGTGTTTCAGCTGAAAAACAATCGTATACGGGTCTGGAGCCTCGATCTTTTTTACCAGTTCGTAGGAAGCTTGCCGCGCGCTCACGACCCCTTCGGGCGGAAAAACAATTTTGTCGTAGGTCGCTTTGACATCGCGCGAGGTAAGCTCGCTGCCGTCATGAAACTTGATTCCCTTGCGCAGTTTGAATGTATAGGTAAGCGCGTCGCGGGAAATCGTCCAACTCTCGGCCACGTCGCCGACGATTTTCGGGTAATTCTGCGGGTCGAAGCGCAACAACGTGCTGTAATGCGGCGCGATCGGATGAAGCATCGCAAACGTCGTTTCGCGATGGCCGTCATAGGAAGGCGGCGTGCCGCCGACCGCAAAAACCAACTCGCCGCCATTGCGCGGCGTTTCGATGGTTGCGGCCCTGGCAAACGTCGCAAAGCAGAAGCAAAAAAGTAACGCGAGGAATGTGCCCACGCGCCGAGTTGTTTTCGAAATCATTCGGCCTCCGGCTACCTGCAAATCTGTTTGAGGTAGCTATCCTTCGAAACTGTTCCTGTCAACTCACTTCCTGTCGTAACCGCGCGTGCGAGCAGCAGCGCCAATTACTGCGAAATCGCGCGCAAAGGCACAAGATACCAGGCCCGGGAAGCGGGCGCGCCGCGATTGAGTAGCATTTCATCTTGCGGTTCGAGAGCCGTTTCACGAAGGTCTTTTTGTTTGATCAAAAGATAGCCCGACGCATTCGCATCGCGAAGGTTTTTTAGTTCAGCGACCGACGGGATAACCGGGATCGACTCGCGTCCCAAGTAAAAATTGTAGTCGTGCATCGAATCCGTATAGATATACAGGGGCGCGTTAGGCGCAATCCGACGGCGCACCTCATCAGCCACAATACGTGGGGATTTAAAGCGATCGACAAAAGGTAACAGCCAGCTACCTGCGACCGCCACACCGAACGCCATCATCGCGCAGACCGCAGCGCAAACCGCGCGTGACGATCGGCGCAGCGCTGTGAATACAACCAAAATGCTTCCCGCTCCGACTACGCAGGCAAACGGCAAAAACGCAACGAAGCCTTCACGATACTCAAACCAAACAAAGATCGGCGCGCTTAAACAAGCCAAGCCAATCAATGCGAACGTACTCGCCAAAACCCAACGAAAGAGCCGCTCGCGCGGCAAATCGCCAGTAGCCAAGTCTTCGATATAGTTGCCGACGAACAGCCCGAGCGGCGGAAACAAAGGCAGCAAATACAGATCACGCTTCGTGTCGGACGCCGTAAAGAAAACGAAAACAGCTGCAAACCAAAGTAAAAAGAACAGTCGCTGCGGCTGGCGCAGCGATTTCAGATCAATCGAGTAGGTGAACAGCGCCGGGATACAAACGATCGTCCACGGAAGGAAATCGAGGGGCAAGGTCTTTAAATAATAGTAGACCGGTTCGCGATGACCGACGCCCGCGGTGTAACGCTGAATGTGGTGGACAAAAATAAAATCGGCAAGCCATTCGCCGCCGGTCGCCTGACTGACAAGAAAAAACCACGGCGCGCAAATCAGCAAGAACACCGCCACGCCCGACGGTAGTTTGGCTTCGGCAATCAAGCGCCAATCGCGCCGGATCAAAACGAAAAAAATTAAGATCAGCGCGGGCAAGACCACACCGATCAAACCCTTGGTCAGCGTCGCCAGTGCCATGCAGGCATAGGCGAGGAGAAACTGTTTGCGGTCCTTGCGCTCCAAAGTGGCGCGCGCGGCAAAATACATCGATAGAGTGAAAAAGAATGTGAACAATGCATCGAGGTGCGCCCACCGGCCTTCCCAAATGACCCGGGCGGATGTTGCGATGACCGCGGCGGCGATCAGACCGACTCGTGGAGTGAAAAACGTTTTGCCGATTTTGCAGGTCGTAAGCACCAGGCCGATGGCGCCGAGGGCCGCCGGTAATCGCACCGTCCATTCGTTAACTCCGCCGGCAAGCTTCGAGAAGATCTGCACGAGCCAGAAATAGAGGATGGGTTTATCGGTGTAGAGCTGTCCATTGACGGTAGGAACGATCCATTCGTTCTTGAGAAACATCACGCGCGCAATTTCAGCGTAGCGTGGCTCCACCGGCGCCCAAAAATCATGCGAGCCAAGTCCGGTTAGGAAAACGATTGCGCTAAGGACAAACAGATAGACAGGATAGTAGCGTTCTTGATTCAAGTCCGGCGCCGGAATCTCTGCGATTAACGTCTATATACAGGGCAGAGTCCGATATGCCAAACAGCCTCGGAAGCAAGTGATCTTGAATAACCGCCCGTCGAATCGAAAATTTAGAGCGCGCATCCTGCGCTAGGCTGGCGCGCCCGATAGAGCGCAGAAGCTTATGCGCCGGGCGAATCAATGAACGAGCGCGCTGCGTTCGCGCTGAATTTTGAAGACAATTCGCTGCTGCGCGCGGTGGCATGCCCTTCGCTGTTACGAGTTCTCATGGAACCGCAAATGTCGTGCAGACGTCTCGGCTTGAACGATGAGTGAACAACAAACGCAGCTGAGATTTCTCGCCTATAACGCGACGGGTTTTCTCAAGCAGTTGTTCGTCGTCAATCTCTTCTTGCAGCTATTCGAAGGTTGGCTCTCGTACAGAGTCTCGATTGAAAGCCTCGCAGAAAAGTATTCGCTTTTTTTTCAAGCGGAAATGACTCGCGCGGCGCTTCAGACTTTGATTTGCAATAAAACGCTGGTGTTCATGCTGTTACTTTCAATTGTGTGGCTGGGAAACAAGCGGCCGCGGCTCGCGACGCAAGCGCTGATTGTGACAGCTTCAGTATCGGTCGTATTCTTCGTCGATCATCTGCAGCAATTGCTCGGGTGAGGGCGCGCTCCTCGATACCCGATTAGACGCACTTTGTAAAACGGTTAATGGTTTTTCCGGTCGTGCGCTTCCAAATGAGCCTTTAAAAAAGCCAGCGAGTATATCCGCGTACCGCACCGTTTACAGACGCATGCGCGCTGCTGGGTTTTCCGTACGGGCATTTTCTTGAACATCGTGGCGATCAGCATTTTCATTGGTCGAAGCCTCCGTTGAATTGATGCTTCGGCCTAGAGCAACGCCAGGGCCAGTTATCACTGATTCAATCTTTCGCTGAAACTTCAATAACTTATAGCATCCAGGCCGAGCCGCGTCGCGGGCGGCGACGGCGCTGCTCCGACGAAATTTGTCCTTAGATGGGCACTTTTGTACAAAGAGTCCGCTCAAGTTCGCAAAACTTACCTAAACGGGCCAAAAGTTCCAGGCGATTTCGATCGTCCTGCCGCTCCTTGGCGCGGGCCGATGAAAGATGCTAAGTCCTTTAGCAGCGCGCATCCGATTGCGAAGGAGCCGCAGGTGGATCGACTTTCGCGCTTACTCGACTTTGTCATGGACCATATGCTCGAGCCGGGAGCCAATTGGGTGATCAATCACCCAATTATCTCTCTCCTGGCGGTAGTCGCGTTGATTTTCTGGTCGATGCGCGGTTATCGAATACTTTGAGGTACCACAGAACATTGCTTTAACCACGCCATCGATATGATTCGCGCGCAGCAAAAAAGGAGTTGATATGCCTCTCGTATCTGCATTGGCAGCGAGTCACGCGCCGAACATACTGCTTGAACCAGGGCGCGAATGGGAAGATTTCATGGATCTGCATTACAGCATGGCGCCCCAAGGCGGCGCCAAGCGGCCAACCTTTGATCAGCAGAAAAAATTGCGCGCCGATGCTGAAGCGGCCTTTGGCGCGCTGCGCAAAGATTTGGAGGCGGCGCGCCCCGACGTGCTGATCGTCGTCGCCAACGACCAGTTCGTCAACTTCTTTTGGAACAACATACCGAGCTTTTTTGTTACCATCGGCGATGAAGTCAAAGGCCAGTTCACCCGCCATAAGTTTCACTACAAAAACGATAAAGAACTGGGCAAGGCAATTGTGCGCGCCGGAATGGAACACGGCATCGACTTCTCGTACGGCGAATACATCGAGTTGCAGCACACGCAGGTCGTGCCACTCTACTTCCTGGCTCGTGAAGCGACGATTCCGATTCTGCCAGTTTACGTGAATACCTGGGTCGATCCGGCGCCCTCGCCACGGCGCTGTTATCAGGTTGGACAATTGATCCGTAAGGTTGCCGATGCATCGAACCAGCGGGTTGCCATGCTTGCGACCGGCGGGCTTTCTCATTTTCCCGGCTCACCGCGCATCGGCGAGATCGACGAAGGCTTCGATCATGAACTTTTACAGGTCCTGCGCGACGGTAAGGGACAAAAGCTATGTGAATATTCAGTGCACGACTTGTTGCAGGCGGGCGATACCGAATTTCTCAACTGGATGGTGGTGATCGGCGCGATCGGTGCAGCAAAAGCGACCTTTACCGATTACATGCCGGACTTCGTTGCTACGGGCTGGGGATTTGTCAGTTGGAACTTGGTCTAGCGTCTAGGCGAGAGACTAATTGGGAGGTCCTGTGAGTTGTTATGATCTAAGCCGACTTCTCTTTGATTTGAAGATGAAGGAACCTGTATATCAAAAGTCGCTGCAAGATTTCGAGCAGGTGATGAAAGACTACGATCTCTCCTCGGAAGAGAAAGACGCTCTGCGATCAGGGGATCCGCGCAAGCTCCGGCAGTTGGGCGTGCACGGCATGCTTTGCCTCTACATCAAGCGGCTCGAACCGCGCTTCCGCGATAACATCTACTGGCAGCAGAAGTAGAAATCACAGATCGGACGGCGGAAGTCAGCGACCAGAAGCCAGTCAGTGCGCCGAGCTCCGACGTCTGACCCTGACTTCTGATCTCCGATTTCTGGCATCTAATCTCTAGCCTCACTAAAACCCGTCTGATAGTATCCGGGCCACGTCACGACACGGAGGAAAGTATGGATCTCGGGTTGAAGGGCAAGGTAGCGCTCGTTGCAGGCGCGAGCCAGGGCATGGGGAAAGCTGCGGCTTTGGGATTCGCCCGCGAAGGCGCGAAAGTAGCGATCTGCGCGCGCGGCGATGCCGCGCTGAACGAAGCAGCGGCGCAAATTCGCAAGCAAACCGGCGGCGATGTGTTGGCAATGGTCGCCGACATGGCCAAGCCCGAAGATATCAAGAAGTTTGTCAACGACAGCGCGGCGCATTTCGGCCGCCTTGACGTGATCGTGAACAACGCCGGCGGTCCTCCGCCCGGAGAATTCATGAAATTTACCGACGAAGATTGGCAGAACGCTTTCAATCTGAGCTTTATGAGCACCATGCGCATGACGCGCGAAGCGGTGCCGCACATGCGCAAAGTGGGCGGCGGCAAGGTTGTGAATATTACTTCCTATTCGGTTAAGGAGCCGATCGCCGGGCTGGTCCTCTCAAACGCGGTGCGCAGCGCGGTCATCGGTTGGGCGAAAACCTTATCCCGGGAGCTGGCGCGCGAAAATATTCTTTTCAACAACGTCTGTCCCGGCCGAATCGATACAGACCGGGCAAAAAAATTGAATAAAGCGCGCGCCGACCGGCTCGGCCGACCGGTTGAAGAAATCGACCGGGAAATGGCCGCCGAAGTTCCTCTTGGACGTTACGGCACGGCCGAGGAAGCCGGCGACTTGATCGTCTTTCTCGGGTCGGATCGCGCAAGCTATATCACAGGCACGACGATCGCGGTCGATGGCGGATTAGTGCGGGCTACTCAGTAGGAGGATCGACCATGGTACACTTCGTCATCCAATGGGATCTGCCCAACCAGAAAGCCAATTTGCAAATCTATGCGAATAAGGCGCGTAACGACTGGCTGCCGGTTACGCTCAGTCACAAAGGCGTGATCGAAGTACGTAATTATCGAAATCCCCTCGAAGTGACGCCCCATGTGGCGATCACGATTGATTTCGATAGCCTCGACAATTGGCGCGACTTTATCGATTCGCAAGATTACATACGCATCATGCGCGAGTTGCGCGTGCTCGGCTGTCGCAACTTCACCGTCAATGTCTGGGCACCTTCGAAATATTTTGCGGAGTCGATGAAGCCCTGAGGCTTGACGGACGGCGTCTTTCAGCGCGGCATCGAGCCGCGCTTTTCTTTTTCATAAGCGCCGTGAGAGCCCCCCTGGGCATCGCAGAGCCGAGTTCAACGACTCAGAACAACGCCGACGCGATCGCAATATTTCCGCACCGGGCAACTGCTGCACACAGGAGAAATCGGCCGGCATGTGTGCTGCCCGAATCTTACGAGCAAATCGTTGTACTGGATCCAATACTGCTTCGGTAACTTCGCGCGCAGAGCAAACTCGCTTTTCTCCGGTGTGGTGGTTTGAATATAGCCCCACCGGTTTGAGATTCGATGCACATGCGTATCGACGCAGATTCCCGGCTTACTATAGCCGAGAGTCACCACCAGGTTTGCGGTCTTGCGCCCGACACCCTTGAGCTTCAACAACTCGTCGATCTCGTCAGGGACTTTGCCGCCATAGCTTGTGATCAAGATTCGGCAGATCTCGAGGATATTTTTCGCCTTGGTTTTATAAAAGCCGACCGGGTAGATGAGCTTTTCAATTTTTTTTGCGCTGAGTTTCAGCATCGCCTGCGGCGAGTCGGCGACCGCAAATAACCGATGTGACGCTTTGGCGGTGGTGGCATCCTGAGTGCGCAAACTCAAAATGCACGAGATCAGCACGCGAAACGGACTCTCATAGGTTTCCGCCATCAGTGTAACGACCGGCGTATCCCATTTCGGCACCTCCCGGCGCAGGATCCGGATCGCCTGGTGAATTTCGTTCTCGCGCACGTTGCTAGTCTTTTTCACGTCGATTGGTTAAATTGACAACCGGTTCTATCACAAAGCACTCAAGTCAAAAACCGCTGCTCGATGATCGCGAATAAAATCGCCGCTGCGCTGAAATCGCGCACACCCGAATTGATCGCCGGAAACGGCCATAAACCGGCCGCCGTGCTGATTCCCGTTCAAGTTCGCGCCGATGGTGAATATCTGGTTTTAACCCAGCGCGGCAATGACCTGCCCACGCATAAAGGGCAGATCGCGTTCCCCGGCGGCCGCGTCCACCCTGAGGACGCCGACGTTTTCGCAACGGCATTGCGCGAAGCCGAGGAAGAGATCGGTATCGATCGTCGCTGTGTTGAAGTGCTGGGCAGGCTCGATGAATTCACCGCCGGCTACGGCTTGATTGTGACGCCGGTGGTCGGGCTGATCCCCGCCGACTGCGAATTTCGTCTCGATCCGCGCGAGACCACGGCCATGGCAGCGATCGCGATGCCGTCGCTGATCAAACCGGGAACGTATGTAAAAGACGCTCATATGTCCCCCGGCGGCCATCCCAGTTATCATTTTTATCTGCACAACGGCTGGGATGTTTGGGGCGTTACGGCGCGCATACTCGTGCAGTTCCTAGAGCTCGCTTATGATGCACCGTTCGGTAAAAAATAGTTTGCGTTTGTGCGCGCCTCTGGCGCTGATCTGCGCCTGTGTTTCCGGTCCGCATTTTTACATGCAGTACGGCAACGAGTATCGCGAGATCGAGCTCGAGAAGATTCTTGACGAATATCCGCTGGCGCCCGGTGAAAACATCAAAGTCGTCAATCTCGGGCGCTCGGCCAGCGCCAGCCAGCATGTCGTTCAAGTCCGCGATCAGGAAATTCCCCACGTCCATAAAATTCATGATGTAACCATGTCCATGATGCGTGGCCAAGGTTATCTCGTAATGGACAACAAGCGTGTAAACCTCAAGGCGGGAGATGTTGTGCATATTCCGCGCGGCGCGGTGCACTACTTCGTCAATACGGACAGCACGCCTGCAGTCGCCTTCGCGGTTTACGCGCCGGCGTACGACGGCAAAGATACCTATCCGGTGGCCACGCAAAATCCCTGAGACAAGCCGCTCGTTAAATCCCCTCGTCCATCATTAACCGATGATCGCCAAATCTATCTTGGCCGGCACGCTTGCGGGGCTTCTATTGGCGCTGCCGTACCTCGCGCCGGTACTTTTTCCACTCGCATGGATTGCGTTCGTGCCGCTCTTTTGGGCGATCGACCAAACACGCGGCTGGCGCGCCGCTCTCTGGGTCGGACTGGCCGCCGGAACCGTCGCGCATCTGATCGGTTTTTACTGGCTCGTCTACACGATCAGCGTCTTCGGCGAATTTCCCTATCCGATTAGCGTTATCGTTTTCGTCGTTTATGCCTTGTTGCAAGGAATTCAGAGCGCGCTCTTCGCGGTGTTTGTGCGCGCCGCGGGTTTTGGTCCGCTGGCAATTTTTCCCGCTTTGTTTTGGGTCAGCCTGGAATTTTTATTTCCGCTCTTGTTTCCTTGGCATCTCGCCAACTCGCAGGTCTCGTTCCTTTGGTTCATCCAAAGCGCCGATCTGGTTGGGCCGTACGGCGCGAGTTTCATTATCATGTGGTCCAGTGCGGCGCTTTATCGAAGCGCGCTCGCTCACCGTCAACACGCATCTGGAGCGTGGTGGCCGCTCGCTTACCCGGCTCTGCTCGCGGTTCTAACTGTTCTCTATGGATATCTACGGCTGCAGAGCGTAGACGAAGAGATAGCGGGCGCGCGCAAACTGTCTGTCGCCGCGGTACAGGGCAATGTCGATATCGATTTGAAATGGAATCCGGCGCTCGCGCAAAAAAATCTCGATAAACATCGCGCCTTGACTGCAAATCTCGAGTCGGTTCCGCTGGTGATCTGGCCCGAGTCTGCCATCGAATTCCCTATCGCGGAGGAATTGGCCACGCTGCCGCCGGAAATCGTGCCCGCGCTCAAACTGCAGCGCGGCCGGCTGATTTTCGGCGCCAAGAGTTTTCGGCGCAACCCGGTAACCGGCACGATACAAGCGTTCAACACCGCATTCTTTGCTGACGCGCAGGGGAACATTCTCGCGCGCTACCACAAACAGGCCCTGCTGGCTTTTGGCGAGTATTTGCCGTTTGCAAAAATTCTTTCGTTCGTGCCGGGAATGCCGTTCGCCGACGGCTTTACACCCGGGCCGGGACCGATCACGTTTCCCGTCGCGCGCAACGTGCGCGCCGCGCCACTGATCTGCTATGAGGATCTGATGCCCGAGCTCTCGCGTGCGTTTGTAAAAGAGACACGCGCGAATCTCCTGGTAAATATTACCAACGACGCCTGGTATGGAAGATCAGTGGGACCATGGCAGCATGCCCGGCTCGCGCAATGGCGCGCCATCGAAACGCGCCGGAGCCTGATCCGCGCCACCAATACCGGGGTCACGGCGCTTATCAACGCCAAAGGTGAAATGATCCGTTCATTGCCGCTCTTTTCCGATGCAACGATGCCAGCCGAAGTGGAAATTCTCGACAGCGAAACGTTGTACGTGCGCTTCGGCGACTGGTTTGCCTGGGGTGCAACGGTTATTTCGGCTGCGATCTTGCTCTTTGTTGCGCAGCGCAGGTCCCGTCATTGACAAATTTGCCTCCGCCGCGATAGGCTTCGCTTGGCAAATTTGCGCGCGGGGGTCGGTATGGAGTGCATCAACCTGAACGAGAAGATCGCTGAAGCCAAGACAGACAAAATCAGGAACAGCCATTTCTTCGGCACTGATAATTTTCGTTCCTGGATGCTCTACTTCGAACCCGGCGACCAAACGCCGATGCACTTTCACCAGAACCCCGAAAGCTTTTTGGTTGTACAGGGCGAGTGCTCGATCAAAGATCTCAAGGGCGGCGAGCGCGTGGTCAAAAAAGATGACATAGTCTTCTTCGCAGCCAAGGAATATTACCAGCTGATCAACAAAGGCATCCGGCCACTGGTCCTTTTCGGCAACCGCTCCGAGCCTTTCGGCATCGGGATTACGCGCGCGGGCGAGAAGGCCTAGCCCCCGGGCCTTTCCAACTGTCATCACAAAAAAGGAGAAACTCATGCCCAAACTGAAACATCTTGCAATTAGGACCGAAGATACCGGCAAGCTCGCGCAGTTTTACACCGACGTGTTCGAGATGCAGATATTGCACAAAGCAAAGGAAGAAGGCGGCGCGATTTTTCTGACTGACGGCTACTTCAATCTCGCGATTCTGCCGAATCACGAACAGCAGGCGCCCAATGGGTTGTACCATTTTGGTTTCGAAGTTGAGAGCGGCGAAAAAATCGTCGAGCGGCTGAAGAAAATCAATCCAAACAAATTGCCCAAAGCTCGCCCCAATGGCCGCCCTTACGCAGAGACGCGCGGCTCCGATATAGACGGAAACTTCTTCGACATTTCGGAGCACGGCTTTCAGGTGAATATCCCTCTGGAAGAAAAGAAGTCCGAGTAATCAGCGGTTTCCGGCAATTACATTCCTAAACCGGTTGGAAACTGTGCAGGGGCGATTCACCAATCGCCCCTGCGCGTCCGGAGGAACCTCATGCCTTTCGAAGATGCTGGTTCAAAGATCACGGACGCGATTTACGGCAGCCGTACAAGGATCTCGTCCAAGTTATTACTGCTCGTAACTGCGGCTCTTATTAGCCTCTCGGCTCGGGCGCCGGCGTTTCCGCAAACCAGATCGAATCTTTCGTCAAGCGTCACCAGCGAGTCCATGACCCACGTCTGGGTCGCGCGCGATCGCGGGCTGTTCAAAAAATACGGCATCGACATGCAGTTTATCCTGATGCCGCGCAATCCCCTGGCGATCGCCGCGCTTCTCGCCGGAGAGATCGATGCCGCAATCATTGGCCCCGGTCATCTGATCAATGCGGGATTGGGCGGCGGCGCCGAACTCGTTGGCTTGGCCAACTTCAATCAAAAGCTCGATTTTCGTTTGAACACTCGTCCTGAAATCAAAAAGGCCGACGATCTGCGCGGCAAGCGCATCGCGGTGAGCGGGCCGGGGTCCACTTCTCATCTTGTTTCGATGCTGGCGCTTCAAGGCCTCAGTCTCGACCCGGTGCAGGCCAAAATCACTTTTTTGACCATCCCCGGCACGGAAATGAATCGCCGCCTCGCGCTCGAAAGCGGCACGGTTGACGCGACCACGCTGCGCGGCTCCATGGGCGACATCTACTCACACAAAGGCTACACGCTGCTTTACAATCTCAAAGCGGCCGGAATCACTTTGCCGCAGAATATGTTCGTGACATCGCGCCGCACTATGGCGACAAAACCGCAGATCGTCGACGGTTTGTTGAAAGCGACCATCGAGGCCATCGCGTTGATCAACGATCCGGCCAACAAGGAGATGGTCACCCGGCTTCTCGCGTCTAATCTTCGACTGACCAATCAGGCCGACATCGAGGAAATGTATCAGGCGGTAATCGCCAACTACGAGCGCGCGCCGCACACGAGCGTCGAAGGCATGAAGCGGCTGCAAAAACTACTTACGCAGCAAAATCCGAAAATCGCCGAGGTTCGCGTTGAAACGCTGATCGACGCCGCACCGATGAATAAACTCGAAAGTTCGGGATTCATTCAGAGCTTGTATAAGAAATAGCTCACGGTTTTACTTCAGAGATACAAACCCCAAACTAAAACTTCAAAGAGGCTGTCATGCTGAGCGCAGCGAAGCATCTCGCACTCCGTGCGTAAGGAGGTCGAGACCCTTCGGCGGACCTCAGGGTGACAACTAAGGAACCACGCTTTTCTCTACCAATTATTAGTCACTGAGAGTGATCCATGAGAACAGAAAATATCCCCGTAGTTGTTGTCGGCGGCGGCAGCGCCGCCTTCGAAGCCGCCGTCGCCGCCAAGCAGGCCGGCGCGCCTAAAGTCGTCATGCTCGAAAAAGCGCCCGAGCCGGAATTCGGCGGCAACGCGCGCTACTCCCACACCGGCTTTCGTTGGGTGTTTTCCGGCGCCGAGGAGATTCGCAGATTCCTGCGGGATCTCGACGATGCAATGTTCGCCAAGCTGAACTTGCCTGCTTACTCCGCCGAAATGTTTCACGCGGATCTGGACCGAGTCACGCGCGGTCGTATCGATAAGAAGCTCGCCGATGTTCTGGTAAGCCAATCCAGCGCCGCGATTCACTGGATGCGCGAGTTGGGCATCAAGTGGGAAATCGATAGCCATGTGGTCATCGACGGGCGTTATTATTTCGAGCCGGGATTGGTGATTCATCCGGTCGGCGGCGTAGGCGGCGGATTGGGACAGTTGGGACAATGGCGCGAAATCGCGCTTCGCCTGGGCATCGAGATTCGCTATGAGTCGAAGGTCAAGCAACTCCTGGGCAATGACCGGCGTATCGAAGGCGTCGTGGTTTCCGATCCCAACGAGGAATACGAAGTCAAAAGCGGTTCGATCATTCTTTGCGCCGGCGGCTTTCAGGCGAACGCCGAAATGCGCGCTCGCTATCTCGGGCCCAACGCTGATTTGATGAAGGTGCGCGGCAGCCGCCATGATACCGGCGAAGTACTGATGATGACGCTCGCTATGGGCGCCAAGGCAGCCGGTCATTGGCAAGGCGCGCACGCAACGCCGATCGACTCGACCTATCCCGATGTCGAGATCGGCAGCAAAGCGAATCGTTACGGCTATCCGTACAGCATCACGGTCAATTCGCTCGGCCAGCGTTTCTTCGACGAAGGCGAAGCGCGTCATTCGTATACATACGCGAAAACAGGCTGGGCGGTGTTGAGCCAACCCGGCGCCATCGCCTATCAAATCTACGACCAGAAAACGATTCCGCTGCTCGGCAATCGCTACGAATATTCAACGCCCATCGAAGCCGGCACGATCGACGAACTCGCCGGCAAGATTCGCATCGAACCGGCGATCCTCAACCACACGATCAAAGAGTTCAACAACGCCGTGCGCAAGGACATTCCGTTCGACGCCACCAAACTCGACGGACGCTGCACCGAAGGCATTACGCCAAAAAAATCCAATTGGGCGAGCACCATCGATCAACCGCCGTACTGGGCCTATTCGATCACCGGCGGCGTCACCTTCACCTTCGGCGGTCTGCAGATCAACGAAAGCGCGCAAGTTCTCAACACCGGCGGCAATCCCATCCGGGGCTTATACGCGTCGGGCGACATCATCGGCCTATTCTTTCACAATTATCCATCCTGCACCGGTCAGACACGCAACGTGGTTTTCTCGAGATTAGCGGGAAGACATGCGGCTGCGCAGGGTCTATAGGTTCGCTAGGCCGGCCAAGAAAAACGCATAGGGGCGGGGTGAACCCGCCCTTATGCGTTTTATATTCTAGGCGAGATTAGTTGTTGGTTAACGATTGACGTGACGATCGTGATCGCGCTCGTTCCAATGATAATCCCACCGATGTTCCGGGCGATTGTCAGAGTATTCGTGGCGATCGTCAATGTAGTACCGGCCAAATACGCGCCGCGGATGTTGCGCTATTTCCTGCTTAACGGCGGGATGTTTCTTCAAATAGTCTTTCACCTCGTCGTGCTTATCCAGATATTTGCGGTCGTTGACCAATTGCGGATTTTTCTGCAAATCCGCCGCCACGCTCGGATGATCCATCATAAACTGGTGGAACTGAGCAACTTGATCGCCCATTTGCGTATAGCTCTCGCTCCAGGCCTGCCTTGAAAAGCCAAACACCGACAAGCTCAGGAACAGCGCGATAAATCCAATTCTGGCGAAACTCGAATTTTTGATATTCATGTTATTCCTCCCTCCTCCTTTAAATATTAGACGTTGTATAGGCCATTGTATGAATCAACAGGGCGCCTTCCCTTTTATACGATAGCTCGCGAAGTGGCGACTATTAAGACCTAATCCCCAGCCAAGGGCTGGAAGCTATTTTTAGTGCTTGAGTGAAGGAGAGCCGGCCTCCAGATGGTTCCAAAGGCCGGCGCTCGGGAGGGAAGTGAAGTATTACCGATATCTGCCGTAATCGCGATCCCACCAGCGGTCATATCGCCAATCATCGCGTCGATCCCAGCGATTGCCGGAGTAGATACGACCGCCGGTATAATCCCGGCCAAAAACAAGGCGCGGGTCTTCCGCAATCGCCTGTTTCAGATCAGGCCGTTTTTTCAGATAGTCTTTCACGTCGTCGTGTTTATCGAGGTACTTTTTGTCATAGACCAGCTGAGGATTGTTCCTTAAATCGTTCCACACGCTCGGATGTCTGGTCATGAAGTTCTGAAACTGAGCGATTTCGTCGCGCATTCGCGGCTGACTCCATGCCTCCTTTGAAAATCCGATCAGCGAAAGCGCCAGAAAAAGCGCAAAAAATGCGACTTTGCTAAAAATTCGTAGGTTTTCGCTTTTCATCTGAATACCTCCTTTGCTGCTCTCGGCTCACTTTCCAGCACATTGGGATCCTAAGCTTAGAATTCCACGTGGACAAGTTGTCGCG
>JADMIO011367079.1_pt1 | contig 55064 bp, 50 predicted proteins | sample 8958161 | NCBI WGS metagenome assembly JADMIO01 (sample SAMN16585339, study PRJNA669376) | soil metagenome | isolation source: Crop rotation soil | place: USA: Cullars Rotation, Alabama | collected 2011
TGATTTGTTACGACGTTACGACTAGGAAAGCCATTTTCGGAGGGGGCCGGGGGGGAAAGGTTCATGTCACCGAAAGCTTCCAACCCTCCAATCAACAATCCTCGGATCGCCATCTACCCGATCCGAGGTAATCCAAGGCCAACCGAGTCCAACCGAACCCATCCGAGGACCAGGGTTCTCGGCAGAGAATAGCAATCATTGGGCATCTAACTGCTGGCGGGATTGGGAAGCCAAAACTGAGGTTTACTATTTTTTTTCGCCCCCTGAACTCTCCAGCCCTCCTCTCTCCGTTACCTCTGTTGACTCCTGTAAAAAAATTCAGGGACCCTCAACCCTCAACCCTCAACCCTCAACCGATTCATCACTCCATCACCCCGCCGCTTACTCGAACCAAATCCAACCAAATCAAGGTAAATCAAGGTAAATCCAAGTAAATCCAACCAATATTTTTTCTCACGTGTCCCTTGTGACGGACCATCTCGTCCGCCCCCGGCACCTTCTCCGTTATCTTCGTCTCCTTGGTTACCTAAAATTCCGTCCGTTCCTTATTGGTCCCTCCCTTCGTTCCCTTAGTTGGCTTCTGTTAAAAAATTTCCGCTTCCCCTCCCTCAAATCGAAAATCATTTTGTTCCACTTATTCCCACTTATTCCCGCTTAAGTCAGTGGTTTTGCAAGGTTTGCACAAATTTGCAGGTTTTTGCAGGTTTTTGCACATCACGACCCCTGCAAAAAACCAACCCTGCCTTTGCACCACCATCCCAATACTCCGTTCCGCATTCTACTGGCGCCTTCCTCAACATCGCCATCGAGGTAATTAGAACCTATTAGAACCAAATCGAACCTATTAGAACCTATTAGAACCAATATTTTTTCTCACCCGCCGCTCCGGAAAGCATCGTTCCTCTCGAAAGAGGACCGGAAGGACTGATGGAAGTGCCGTTAAGGCTAGTAAAGCCTACTAAAGCCGAGTAAAGCCTGGTAAAGGTAAAAAAAATATAAATGTTTTTGCCCGGCACCTTCCACATCCTGTCGCATCCTGTCATTTCTTGGTTCCCTTCGTTTCCTTGGTTAACGAAAATCCGTCCGTTCTCAATTGGCCCTGCTGCCCTTCTGACACCTCCAACTCATCACCTCGGACACCACAAGAGTATTTTGGGCTTGCGTCGATTTGGCGGATTGTATGGGATTTCCTGAACTCACTTATAACCGGAAAAACCCGATTTGATTATGCAAAGCAGTGCCAGGAGCGTTCAGGAATATTTGAAGGAATTGCCCGCGGACCGTCGCGAGGCGATTAATGCGGTGCGAGGAGTTATTCTCGCCAATCTGCCCAAAGGCTACGAAGAGTGCATGAGCTACGGCATGATCGGATACGTGGTGCCGCACAGCATTTATCCCAAGGGGTATCAGTGCAATCCCAAGCTGCCGTTGCCGTTCGTCAATTTGGGTTCGCAGAAGAACCACATGGCTTTGCATCTGATGTGCTGTTACGGCGATCAGAAATTGAAGACGTCGTTCGAAAAGGCGTGGAAGGAGGCGGGCAAGAAGTTCGATATGGGCGGCGGCTGTGTGCGGTTCAAAAAACTTGAAGATGTGCCGCTGGAAGTGATTGGAAACCTGGTCGCCAGCATGCCGGTGGATGTTTATATCCGGCGAATTGAGAAAGTGTTTGCGGATCTAGTGGAAGCGAGGGCGGCAAAGAAGCCGGCAAAAGCCAAGGGTTCCAAGCCCGCGAAAAAGAAAGCAGCGAAGTAAGCGGAAACCAGCGCTGAGTTGCCCCAACTATTTGGGCTGTTGCAGTCCCAGCCTTCCTTTTGCGGAGGTATTTCTAGCAGGACGCTCCGCCAAGTTGATCCGCCGATCCACAGAGCATGAGGTAATAATCCTGGGCGGAAATTCCCAGAGCGGCGGCGCCAAAGGCTTCCGCATCTTCAGCGGCGGCGAACTCGCCATAATTCACCAGGACAAGTTGGTAGAGGACAATTGCCACCGCGCGCTCCAACTGCGTCATGAAAAGGGGATGCACATGGAGTTTAAAACCTTCGCCCGGGTCTTTGGCATTGGGAAACGGATGAGCCATTTCGCCCGCCAGCAAGCCACTGGCATTGAAGACGATTTCACAGGGGTAACGAATGAGGGAACGATCCTCCATGACCTGGCGCAACTCGGTCCAGCCGATGTGGGGGCCGTACTTTGAATGTAACTGCGCGCCTTTTTCGGACGCGTGGGAGGTCAGGGATAGCCGCGCGTCCTCCAGCGTGAGTTTTTGTTCCGTACTCATGCGTGCACGGTAGCTTTTTCCGAGGCTTCCTTTCCTTGCCGCGCCACCTCTTCCAGGGGCACGTCCTCATGTTCTTTGGTGAGCCGGCCCTGAAGGATCGGCACCGACATCCGCAGAAAAATCGTGTAAGCCAGGAAGCCGAAAGCCCAAATGCCGAGGCAGATCAGCGTTTCGTTCAGGCTGGGTGAATACTCAACAATTTCTCCAAGGGGCGTGGGAATGAACCCGGGCACGACCAGGCCCATGCCTTTTTCAATCCAAATGCCGACAATGGCCAGGGCGCAAGCCAGGTTGAGATATTTGAGGCTGCGGGTGAGCGGCAGTATCAGCAGAAACATGGCAATGAGATTGAAGATGACCGCCGTCCAGATCCACGGGACGAGCGCATGATGACCTTCCAGACCGAAGAAGAGATAAGTCGATGAGCTGATGTTTTTGGTTTTGCTGTAAAATTCCTTAAATACCTCGTTCAGGAGAAGGAAGACATTAATGAGCATGGAAATCTGGACGATGCCACGCAGCGTGAAGAGGGCTTTGTCCGTAATACGATAAGCGGTGACGCGCCGAATCACTTGAAGGGCCAGGATGATCAGGGCAGGCCCGGCAGTGAAGGCGGAGGCCAGGAAACGCGGTCCCACAATCGCCGAGTTCCAAAAGTGTCGACCGCCCAAACCGACGTAAAGAAAAGCGGTGACGGTATGAATGGATATGGCCCAGATAATCGCGGTAAAAACGAAAGGGATGTAGAACCATTTGGAGGGCTTGCGGCCGCTGTAACGGCAGTAGATGAGGTAACCGCAAATGTGGACGTTCAACAGGAGATAGCCATTGAGCACGATGACATCCCACGCGAGCATCGAGTGGGGAAAGTTGAATTTGCCAATGCCAGGGATCAGGTGCCAGAAACGATCAGGTCTGCCCAGGTCCACGGCGACGAACGCCAGGCACATGAAGATGGCCGCGACGGCGAGTAATTCACCAAAAATTACGAGATCGTGGAGTTCCTCGTTGTTATAAATGTAAACGGGGATAACCAGCATCGCGGCGGCGGCGGCGACACCGACGATGAAGGTGAAATTGGAAATATAAACTCCCCAGGAAACCTGGTCGCTCATGCCGGACGTGATGAGTCCGTGCGCGAACTGTTTGCAATACGCATTGACGCCGAGCAGGACGACCATGGCGAGCGCGCCGGTCCAAGCGTAATACCGCCAATCACCGATGAACGCGATGCGTGCGCAACGAGACAAAAAGGTGCAGTAATTTTTGATGCCGCGGATCATACGTCGAAGTAGTAGTAAAATCTCGGATCGTTACCGGTTTCTTCCTTGAGCTGGATAAACACTTTTTTGGTGCGGAGGATCTGCGACACCTCGCTATTCGGATCCAGGATGTTGCCGAATTTTCGCGCGCCGGCGGGGCAAACATCGTGGCAAGCAGGAAACTTCCCGACGCGAGTTCGCTGGACACACCAGTGGCACTTTTCCATCACGCCCTTCATCCGCGGTCGGTTGCCGAGATAGGCCATGTCCGGGTTCAGCCGTTCCTTCGGAATTTCCGGCTTCTTCCAGTTGAAGCGTCGCGCAAAATAAGGACAGGCGGCTTCGCAGTAGCGACAACCGATGCACCAGTCATAATCGATGACCGTAATGCCGTCCTTTTCCTGCCAGGTGGCCTTGACCGGGCAAACTTTGACACAGGCGGAATTGCGGCATTGTTGGCAGGCAACGGGCATGTAGAAAAAGCCTTTTTCCGGCACCGTTTCGGATTTGTAGTTGTGATCGCCCTCCTCGGGATTTAGCGAACCGTGGGGCATCTTGAGGACGCGAATGTATTGGATCTCGGGATTACGCGACTGGTTGTTTTCCGCCACGCAGGCATGGACACACTTGCGGCAGCCGATGCAGCGGGTGAGATTCAGACAATACACAAACTCGACCCCGTCCATGGGCTTGTAGTCTTTGATCTGGGGGCGAATCTTGTATTGCTTCTCGACCTCAGCCGAAATGCGAGCGAGGACCTGTTCCATGTCCTCGGGAGTCATTTCCTTGTAATGTTTTTGGAAAAAGGTTTTCAGGGTGGCCGGGTCGCTGATATCGCGGAGCGGTTCGAGGGCTGCGGCGACGGCGGCGATGCCAGAGAGGGCGAGAGCCGACGAGCGCAGAAAACTGCGCCGGCTCACGCCGGACGGGGAGGGGTCCTTCGACGCTGCCGCGGTATGATTGGGATTCGTTTCAGCCATTTAAACCTCTCTCGTAGTCTTCGGTTTGGTTGCTGGGTGCAACAGGTTCGGCCCGGGCGCCGGCTTACGGCCGGGGAATTTAGGATGATGCGGATCGTGGCAGGCGGTGCAGGGCTTGTAAGTCATCTCGCCCAGGGTCGTATTCCAAAAACCTCCAGTACGGCCGTGGACGCCAGCTTCCCAATCGCGGAATGTTGGTCCATGGCAACTGCCGCAGAGGGAAGGGCTATCCGTAATCTTCAGTTCCCGTCCATCCCGAGTTTGGAGGCTCACCAGATTGGTTTCATTATGGCAGTTGAAGCAATTGTTATTGCGGCCGTGCGAGCCATGACCGAGGACGATGTTCTTGTGTTCGCTGGGAACGATGATTTGTCCGTTTGTATCGTAATGAATAACCGGGGCTTTGCCTTTCTCATGGCAAACGTAGCAATCGTAATCTGAAGTATCCGCCCCCGGCGTGGCAAAAAGCTCGGCGGCCGAGACCCGCGCGGTTGCAGTGCTTAAGAAGTTGGTATCGACCAGGGGAATATCGGCGCGTTCTGATGTGCGCCCCCAAATGTTGAAATGGAAAGCAACGGCGAGCCCGAGCAGCGTCAGGGTGAGGGCGGTGAATACGAGCGGTGATTTGCCATCCGGTTTCATACGCGGGGGAGAAAGATGCCGGGAAGCACCAGCGCTGGAGCCCCCGGCAGAGACCTTCTATTATCTGCTCTCTTCGGAACGCCGCCGCATGTGCAGACGACCCTCATCGCAAACGTTACTTTTTCAAGGTGCGGAACTTGGCGACCAGCGCCTTAATGTCGTCGTCGGACAGGTTTTCGGCGGGTTTCATTTTGATTTTGCCTTCGCTGTCCTTGAGGCCTTCCTTAATGGCTTTGAAGGCTTTCTCGTCGGTGGCCTCGGCCTGGATTTTGGGATCCGTAAGATCTTTAATGCCAAGCTTCTCGCCCATCTTCGTTTTTCCCTTGCCGTCGGGACCATGGCATTTGGTGCAGGTTTTATCCCAATTTTCGTTGGCATCGGCGGCACGAACCGCAATGGTGGACAAAGCGAGAACGGTGCTCGCGACGATTAGTAACTTTTTCATGTATATTTCCTTTGGAGCTGAGGGTTTGATAAAGGCACATGAATGCGGGGGCGACAATGCACGGGTGCAGACCGGCACTTTCGCATGGGATTGCTTATGTTGCCGAGTTTCATGGCTTTCCACTGCTACAATGGCAAAAGGACGAGTCTCAGCTTCCCGGATATTGGTATATGCCCACCAAAAATTGGCGGTCGCGACAGTCAGGTGGAGTGGACGAGTTCGTGAAGTGAAATGGTGAGTATGTGGCGCCGGCTCCTATTCAGCGCAACATGATCTTGGATGCCGTGGAGCACAGGGACTAAACGCAGGCATTACGACTTCTTCCCGAGCTGCAGATTTGCTGTATATTGTCGTGCGCCCTGCTATGGACGATGACTTACGACAGGAGTTTGCGCCGCGAAGAAATAAGCGGTACGCTCACATTCGGAGCTTTGATAAGGAAGCGGAATGGGCGAAGACGCTGGATTGGAAGGGCAACGATTACGATTTCTACCGGATCGGCCGCTGCATTATCGACCGCATCGACTCGGATTATCGAGAGAAATGGGGCATTCAGGTAACTCAGCTTGCTTCGGCTGAGGAGATTCAGGAAGTTTTCCAGACTTGCCGCACCTGGTATGAAGAGGAGCAGGTGTTTCATGCGCGTGACATCTACGTGTTCCTGCATATTAACCTGAACTTGTGGCTTCAGGGCAAAGGATGTGAAGTGCTGGAGAAACGGCGCGCCATCGGCCTGACACCACCATCTAACATAGAATGAACCCACAAATCCGAACCGACTCAGGGTCTTTCATTCGTGAATCTGACCGTGCTTTGAAGGAAAGGATCTTATCTCGTCAAAGCGAGTTGGTGAACTTACATGGGTGGAGAAAACTTCTGCGCCGGCTAGGAATCGAAGGCTGGGCGTGGGCAAAAACTCTCGGCGAGAAATCAAAGGATCCCCGCTCAATCGAGTAAGCGGCGACGCGAAAGGCGCACAATCGGCATTATTCATTTCCGGTCGATCCAAAAGATGCGATTTGATGGGACCCCAACTGCAGCAGCAAGAGGGCAGTTGCCAAGTCCTTCACTGAACGAACCCAAAAACTAACCCAGGCAGATCTCCCAAATAGGTGGTGCGGCTCGGCCATGCCCATGACCTCTTCGGCACGTTCATGAGTGAGATGAACATCGAGCAAACCGTTGCCGTGAATGTGAGCAAACTCTCGTCCGCCATGCTTAAATCCGATCCCGCCATAGCGATGGGAGCAAACTCCTACTCCTGATAATTGTAGCGCTTGTGCCTCGAGCTTCTCCAGTGCCGCAAAGCGATCACCATGAAATAGGGCGGTCCATGTGAGTAAGAGTGCGTCGAAGAACTGAGGCGCCAGCGGCACCCGGGCAAGCCCATGCAAATGATGGACGACAAAGTGGAAGATCATGGTTCGTTTTCCGCCAGCCGTTTGACATTTCTCATCACCCGCAAATGGACAGCTCGGAAAATGTCGTGCGTCCACCAATCAAAATACCAGGCCGGCCGCACATGCAGTGAGTACCAGGTGCGCCCAATGAGAATGGTAGTGCCATCGTGATTGTCCCGCAGTTCGAATTGGCCTCGTTGCGCATCGAGGTGCCCAATCAACTCCGGGTTTGCAGGCTGTTCCACGATGTCGAATGTGAGCCGTTGCTCGGGCTCAATTTCGGCCACTACTTCCTTGAAGACGGCTCCGCCGCTAAAGCGGCAGGTCCGTTCGGCTCCGACAAAATTCCCGCCATTCGTTGTTTCGACGGGGTAGGGCAGTCCGAGTCGAAACAACCAATACTGCGGAGGTTCCGCTATGCCTCGGAAGGCCAATACGTGCGGCCACACATTGCTTACGGGAGCAGCGATTCGGATTTCATCAGTAACCACTGACATTTGGGGTTTGCGAAATGCCGGCTCGACAAGAATGGCTCCGAAAATTAGGGGAATGATGCAGATATTTAATCGGTCGTGGTGTTTGCGGAACCAGATTCGTCCGAGAAGTGCTCCGCCGGCAATGCCACAGTAAAGAATGGGCGAGAGGATAATCAGGCAAATAGCGCCTTCACTGAAGGCTACCGCGCCGATGAGTAGAGAGAGCAACCAGCACGTGAACGAATGCCACAGGACCGCTCGAACGCCAAGCCCCAGGGGTTTCCACACCCATGCCGCGGTGAGTCCGCTCGCAAACGGCACAAACAACAAACTCGGCAACCCGACCACGAGGATGGCAGTGGGTGAAATTGAAAACAGCCATCCCCCAAGCACAAATAGGAGGGCAGCCACCGCATTTGCGGCCACCATTCCCAGGAAAAGCCTCTGCGCCTTCATTCGGGATTGCGATTTGGGTGGAGTGGCCTTTGCGAGTCTCCGGAATAATGGTTCGCCAAGGAGTTAATGGCCGACGCTATTGCCAACAAAAGTCCGTGTCAACACGTCCTCTTCTACAATGAAACAGGTTTTATGCCTGGGAGTTGAGGACTTCGAGGGCGCGGACGGTGGCGGAGCCGCGGGTTTCGACGCCGAGTTTTTCGAACATTTCCTGGACGTACTTTTTGACGGTAGATTCGCTGATGCCCAGGATGGTGGCGATGTCGGAGTTGGTTTTTCCCTGTGCCAGCCAAAGGAGGGCTTCGGCCGCGCGCGGGGTGAGACCTAACTTAACCAGGGGTTCGGCGGAGGAGAAATCGGGCTTGAACTCGCGTTTGAGTTGCTGTTCGGAGCGGCGGAGGCGGACTTCAATCGCTTCCACCAGATCCTTGTTGGCCACGGGTTTGGTGAGATAATCATCGGCGCCGCGGTTCATGCCGCTGCGGAGGTCGTCCTTCTCACCTTTGGCGGTGAGATAAATGAACGGGATGCGGGCAAGGGAAGCATCGGTTTGCAAGGCGTGGAGAACACCATAGCCATCCAGCTCGGGCATCATGACATCGCACAGGATAAGATCGGGCTTTTCGCGGCGAGCGGCCTCGACGCCGAGCCGGCCATTTTCGGCGGCCACGGCATCGTAATCATAATAGCGGAGCAGGGTGGTGATGTTTCGCCGCATCTCCGGCTCGTCTTCAATTACTAAGATTTTTTTCATAGGTGGTCTTAAAAACGGGAATGCGGACGGTGACGGTGGTGCCTTCGCCCACGCGGCTGGTTAGCTGCACGTTTCCGCCATGCAATTCGGAACAGCGTTTTACTAAAAGCAGGCCGAGGCCGGTACCGGGACGCGTGCCGACGTTGGCGCCACGATAGAAAGCCTCAAAAAGTTGTTGTTGATCTATTTCAGAAATGCCGATGCCGCGATCCCGAATGACGCAAACGGCGTTGGGACCCTCGCGAGCGACCGTGAAGTTGACGGTGGCTCCGGGTTCGGAGTATTTGACGGCATTGCTGAGGATGTTGGTAAAAATGTGACCAAGCAGTTGTTGATCTGCCTCCGCGAGGGGAGGGACGGAATTCAGGGTTAAATCGATTCGGCAGCGGCGGTTTGTGGCGGAGAGGACTTCATCAACCACGCTATGGCAGAAAAGATTGAGGTCGAGCGAAGCGGGTTGGAAATCAAGTTTGCCGGCATCAAGCCGACTGAGGATGAGGACGCCTTCCATCATACCGGCCATTCGCCGCGTGTTCCGGGCGATGGACTCCAATTGCTCGACGGATTCCTCCGAGTTCATGCGGTCGCGGAAATCGCGGAGCAGTTCAGCGGAAGACTGGATGATTCCGAGGGGTGTGCGAAATTCGTGGGAAACCATCGAAACAAAATTACTTTTCAGTTGGCTGAGTTCCTTTTCTCTTTCGAGCGTCTTACGCAATTCATCCTCGGCGCGTTTGCGCTGAGTGATGTCCATAGCCATGGAAAGCATATGCGGGGTATCGTTCAGGCGGATGGATTCGGCGGAAAGAAGGATGGTAAATCGCTCACCGCGGCGATTGAGCCAACGGCATTCCCTCTGGCGAATGGAACCGAAGGTCATCATATCTTTGAGGAGGGAATCCCGCTCGGCAGAGTTTTCCCAAATGCCCAACTCAACGCAGGTGCGGCCGAGGACTTCCTCAATGGGGTATCCGAGCCAATTGAGATAGGCATCATTGGCCATGACATATTTCTCGTCGCTCATGCGAAGAACGCCGATGAAAGCGGGGCTGGCCTGGAAAGCGGCGCTGAAGCGGGCCTCGCTCTCGCGCAATTGTTCCTCGCTGGCCCGGAGTTCGGCCTCAGATTGTTTGCGCTCGGTAATATCCAGCGACATGGCCAGCATATGCGGGACATGATTGAGGTTGATGAGCTCGGCGGAGGCCAGCATGGTGAAGCGCCGGCCGGCGCGGTTGCGAAAGCCACATTCCCGTTCACGCAGGGAGCCGTTCTGGCGGAGATCTGACCAAAAGGCCTGACGTTCTTCGTTGGACTCCCAGAGGCCGAGTTCAAGGGCGTTATGTCCCAGCATCTCCTGGCGCGAAAAACCAGACCAGGTTACGAAGGCGTCATTTACCAGGACAAAGCAGCCGTCGCTGGCCCGCGAAATGGCAATAAAGATAGGGCTCGCCTGAAACGCCACGCTAAAGCGGGTTTCACTATCGGCCAGCGCTGAAAGGGCACGCTGGCGTTCGGAAATATCCGTAATAAAGGCCTGAATGATTTGGCGCCCGCCCCATTCGATGCGGGTGAGGGCCACTTCCAGAGGGATATCGGTGCCGTCCCCGGCGCGGGCCATCCACTCGAACCGCGCACTGCCATTGCACATGCATTCCTCAACATACCTGCCGCCCAGAATTTCGGAGCTCTCGCCGTTGGGTTGGATGGGAGGAGCCATTTCGCGGGGATGTTTTCCGATCATCTCCTGGGGAAATTGGCGGCCCATGATGCGCACGGCAGCGCGGTTCACTTCGAGGATTTCTTTTTCATCATGAAGAACCACTCCATGGCTGGAGCCTTCGAAGAGAGCGCGGAATTTGCGTTCGGAATCACGGAGGGCGCGTTCGGCACTTTTGCGTTCGGTATTATCGATGATGCTGGCGCGGAGGAGATTCTGACCTACTGCAGGCAGGCGAAGCAACCGCACTTCGGTGGAAATTAAAACACCGTGGGGTTGTTGGAGGTGGAGCCATTCAAAAACCGGCATCCCCCCGGCCAGGGCTTCATTCATTTTTTCGCGAGCGAGCTCGCTGGAGCGCCGGCCGCCTGGCTGAAACTCGGGACTTACATCACTGGGCGTGAGCTCGACCAATTTGTCCAAAGGAACTCCGTAGAGGCGGGAGGCATGTTCGTTACCAAACAGCAGGCGACCACTATCGCCATCGAAAACCACGATGGCTTCGGCGGCATGCTCGACCAGGGCACGGAACCGGGCTTCGCTGGTGCTGAGGGCGGCGGTGCGCTCGATGACCCTCTGTTCAAGAGATTGGTTAAGCTCGAGGGATTCTTTCTCCGCTTTTTTGCGTTCGGAGATGTCCCGCGCAATGACGACGTGGATGTTTTGGCCGCGAAAAACAATGGGAGTGCAGGAGACCTCGAGCGGAACGTCGCGGCCATCTTTATGGCGCATCATCCATTCGAAGCGGTAGCCGTTGTGTTTTTCGACCAGGGCGATGATCTGCTGAGTGCGTTCCGCGGAGGAGGAGCCATTGGGTTGTCCCGGAGGGGAGAGCGCTTCGGGAGTGGCATGGAGCATTTCGGCTTTGGATTTAGCCCCAATGAGCTGGACGGCGGCCTGATTACAGTCCAGAAAAATCACGGCTTTAGGATCGAACAACCAGATGGCATCCACACTACGCTCAAAAAAACTTTCGAACACGCCATCAGAGTGGGGAAGGAACGACTCCGCCGCACTGGTACTTTGGTCCCATGAATGGGCGTTGAGGGTGGAGTGCATAGATAAATTGTGAGTGGGGCGCATGGGATAATAGACCTCCCACTGCGGTCCGCAACCTGTACGTATCAGATTCCGGGGGTTCCGGCATGGGCCATTAGTGCTATCGAATGAGAGGAACACAGGGAGGCTTCAAGCCTCGAACGAGGGTGATTTACTCCAAGCTCATTCTGGCGCTGGTGGTTATGTCGTCCTTGCTCTCTGACCGAAGCTCGGTGCAGGCCCAGACGGTCAGCATCCCGGACCCGGGTCTAAACGCGGCGATTCGGGCATCCTTACCAAAGCCTACAGGCCCGCTGACTGAGCAGGACCTATTGAGTTTAACCAACTTAAGTGCCGGCAGCCGGCAGATCATTAGCGTGGCAGGGTTGGAAAGAGCCCGAAATTTAAGGATCCTGGACCTGGATTCCAATTCCATTACGAATTTCGGGATTGGGGATACTTTGACGAATTTAGAGATTCTGGATTTGTTCGGGAATCATTTGGAGACATTTGCGATATCGAATCAGTTACCCAGGCTGAGCATCCTGGATTTGGCGTTCAATTCCCTCCGCCAATGTTCGCTACCCGATGGAATGGGCGAGCTGGATACATTGTTCATGGAAGGCAATGCGCTGACGAATTTCGTTTTACCTGCAGGGCTGAAAGCTTTGACGCAATTAGATCTATCCGGAAACAGCCTGAGCCAGATGAATATTCCAGTGGAGGCCACGAACCTGGTGACAATGCTGCTGTTTGCCAATCAATTGACCAATCTGACGTTGCCGGAGAATCTTACGCGGCTGGGAAGTTTGGACCTCGATTTTAATCGTTTGCGAACCCTCAATCTGCCTAGGGGGATGACGAAGTTGGTTTCGCTGGTAGCGCGAAGTAATCAACTGACGAACCTGACCTTTCAAGCGGATACGACAAACCTTTTCTTTGTAGACATTGGCGAAAACCAACTTTCGAAGCTCATCCTGCCGGAAGTAATGAGCCGGCTGGCTTTTCTGCGCTTAGCGGAGAACAAACTTACGGAATTAACCTTGCCGGGAGGGATGACGAATCTGCAATCCCTTTTCCTGCAGACAAACCGTTTGAATAATTTGTCACTGCCAGAGGATTTAACGCAATTGGTCCAGCTGGATCTCTCGGGCAATGAACTCAGTGAGTTGACGATTCCGGCGAGTCTGACTCAGTTAACGAGTCTGGTGCTGGGCGGCAATCCGCTGGATACGTTGGTGGTGTCTGAAGATATGGCTGCCACAAATCTTGCGGCGGTCGTGACCGCGCTGCGGAACGATGGTGTTTCGGTTTATACTTATCCGACCGCGATACAACTCATCCGCCTGGCGCAGCCAGTGGGTGCATTTCAGTTTGGGCTCACCGGACCGCCCGGGGTTTATACGATCCTCACCAGTAGCGATTTGACCGACTGGAGCCCGTTAGGAGTTACGACCAATCGCGTTGGCAACGTGGTCGTGGCGGACGGGACATCGTCCTTTTCGGAGAGAAAGTTTTATCGAGCGACTCGTCAAATTCCTCCAGCGAATGGGCTTTAAGGAGTTTTGAGAGCACTCCTTTCGCCGAGCCTTCATCTTTAATTTCGAGCGAGCGGGGGCACGACTAAGCTGGCGCGAACGGAGTATTCCTTAGTCCCATTGTTCCGCTTCACATCCGATGAAAGGATACTGGTGTCATTCAGGGCATTCCCGGGATCAAAAACCAAAATGAATTCAGTTGAGCAATTTGAAGCGCTGGTAAGCGAATACTACGAGCCGTTGTTCCGATTTGCGATGAGCCTTAGCCGAACGGAGTCGGACGCGCGGGATTTAACGCAGCAAACTTTTTATATTTGGGCGACGAAAGGGCACCAGGTTCGGGATCAATCCAAGGCCAAGACGTGGCTATTCACGACATTACACCGAACCTTCCTAAAGGCGCGCCAGAGGCAAACGCGATTTCCGCATCACGAATTGGAGGAGGTGACTGACCAACTTCCGAGTTTGGGCCCCGAACAAGCCATTCGCGTGGATGCGTTGCAGGTGTTGCCAGCCCTCGCCAAAGTGGACGAAACCTATCAAGCGGCTCTGGCACTTTTTTACCTGGATGACTGCAGCTACAAGGAAATTGCGGCAATCCTGGAAGTGCCTATTGGCACGGTAAAATCGCGAATCGCGCGAGGCATCCTGCAACTCAGAGGAATACTTCTGTCTGACCCTCACGAGAAGCCGGTTTCTACCAACTCGGGAACTTCCTTCATCATGCGATTGCAGAGGCGGGAGAAGGCCGGAACGATGTGGCGCGCTTTGCATTCGAGTGCGCTCTAAAGCGGAGGTAAGGCGTGGTGGGGCATAAGTCCCAGCAATCGAAATGGAACCGTTCGGGGAATCAAGAATCATAACCCCGTCATCGCTGCATTTATTGCGGCGGACGTAAATAAAACAAAACAAGAAAACAAAATAATGAACAAGATTGTTAAGGAAGAAAACCGAGCGATTCAAACAGGTGCATTGGTTTCCGTTGTAGCTGGGCTGGCATTGATGGGGGCGTTTGCAGTATTCGCTCCAGTTGCATCTGCGACCGACCAGCGTGCCCCGGAAGTGCCGGATGACATCGCGGTGGATGCACATAACAAGGTTCACTTTCATGGCTTTGGACGCGGTGTGCAGATTTACACATGGAATGGCACTACCTGGGGAGCACCCGTGCCGGACGCGACTTTGTTCGACGATGAAGGCAATGTGGTAGCGCTTCATTCTGCGGGTCCGATTTGGGTAAGTAATAGCGGCAGCCTGGTGCGCGGGTCGGTTATCCAGCCGACAGTCACGATGGATCGTGATTCCATACCCTGGGTGAAATTGAAGGCGGTGGAGGCGGAAGGTCCGGGAATCTTTGCCAATACGACGTTTATCCAGCGAGTGAACACGTTCGGAGGCAAAGAGCCATCCACGAACGGGGTCACCGTCGGTCAGGTCGCCAGCATGCCATACACGGCGGATTATTTCTTTTACCGGCACTCGAATGATTAATTCGGAGCACACCCTTTAAATCACATTGAATATTCATATGAAATCAGAAGTTTTTAATTTCAGAAAGCTGCGCATCGGTGCAGTTCTGCTGGCAGGCATCTGGCTGAGCAACGCGGCCTGGTCCGCGCCGGTCGTTCAGTCCATAGCGGTCACACCAAGTCCGCTGATCAACGGAGCGAACTTCGTCATTGCCGTATCAGCATCGGCAGACGTCACCGAAGCGACCGCGACGGTCGACTTTCATCCCGGGAATGCACCATCCCTCCAAATTGCGTTAAGCAAACAGGGCGCGCTTTGGACGGGCTCCGGAGTCATCCCGGCAGACCTGGGAATTCAACATTCGGAAAATGCCAGTGCCAAGGTGAAGGTGATCGCATTCGACGTTGCCCATAAGCGAGCCGAGTCGCTTCTTCAGGCAGATGTTCAGCAGCCTGTTGTCTCGGCAGTGTTCGCAGGCGGCGTCCTGACGATCAGCGGGGACAACGAGGACAACACGCTGATTGCGAGCCGAGATGCGGCCGGGAATATTTTGGTCAACGGTGGCGCAGTGCCAGTGACTGGTGGGATTCCGACGGTAGCCAACACATCGCTGATCCAAATTTTTGGACTCGGAGGTAATGATGTGCTCAAGGTGGACGACGCGAATGGACCGATGCCGATAGGTAATCTGTTTGGCGGCGAAGGAAATGATACGCTCACGGGGAGTGCCAGTGATGATGTGCTCGATGGCGGGCCCGGAAACGACATGCTCAATGGCGGTTCGGGCAATGATCGCCTGATTGGCGGACCTGGCGACGACATTCTGAATGGCGGCCGTGGCAATGACGTCATGTTTGGCGGAGACGGGAACGACCAATTTGTTTGGAATCCCGGTGACGGCAGTGATGTCATTGAAGGCGAGGCTGGCATCGACACGATGGTGTTCAATGGTTCCAACGCGAATGAATCGATGGACATCTCAGCCAATGGCGAGCGATTCCGGCTTTCGCGAGATGTGGGAGCTATCATCATGGATTGCAATGGCGTCGAGCGGGTGGAGTTGAACGCGTTGGGTGGAGCGGATCAGATCACAGTCAACGATTTGACGGGCACGCACCTCGCGCAGGTCGTGTTGGACCTGGCAAATCCGGCGGGGTCCAATTCTGGCGACAACCTGGCGGACACGGTGATCGTTAATGGCACGGAAACGAACGATGTCATAACCGTGAGTGGTTCGACGAACGGCGTAACAGTGCAGGGGTTAACCGCAGAGATTTCGGTGATCGGCGCAGAGCCGAGCCGAGACAATCTGATTATCAATGGACGAAATGGTTCCGATGTATTGGATGCATCGGCGCTTCCTGCCGGGATCATTAATCTTACGCTTAATGGAGGCGCAGGGAATGACATCCTGATTGGCAGCCAAGGCAACGATCTGATTAACGGCGGAACGGGTGCAGATACCATGTCTGGAGGGGCTGGTGATGACACATTTGTTTGGAATCCGGGTGATGGGAGCGACATCATTGAAGGGCAGGGCGGGATAGATACGATGCTATTCAATGGCGCCAATATTGCCGAAAAGATAGATATTTCGGCCAATGGTCAGCGACTTCGCTTTTTCCGTGATATAGCGGCAATCACCATGGATTGCAGTGGAATCGAAGTCGTGCAGTTCAACGCTCTTGGTGCTGCGGATACGATTACGGTCAATGATTTGGCTGGCACTGAGGTCACGCACGTGAATCTAAACCTGGCGAATCCTGCCAGTACGAGGACTGGCGACGGCGCAGCGGATACGATCATCGTGAATGCAACCACCAGAGATGATACTGTCACTGTTTCGGGAACACCGGATGCAGGGGTGACTGTGAGTGGCCTGGCGGCAGCCGTGTCAATTGTGGGAAGTGAGCCAACGCTTGATCAGCTTATCATTAACCTACGAGAGGGAGACGACGCTCTGGAAGCTGGAGACTTGCAAGTGGACGTCATCCACTTAGAGGTTCATGGCGGACGAGGAGATGATGTCATTATTGGAACCGCTGGAAGCGATTCGTTGTTCGGTGACGAAGGGGATGATGTGCTCATCGGACTTGGCGGAAGCGATGTGTTGGATGGAGGGCCGGGGAACAACGTCATCATTCAGGATTAACGCGGAGAATATACGCGGATGGGGTCGGGGCGGCGGACATTGTCCCCGCCCCTTATTCTTCAGAAATCAGCAATTGATTTAACACAGACAGACAACAAAATGAGCAACGAAACTCGAAAGGAAACTTATGTATAACATGCAAAATCTCGGCAAACTCAAGACAATGGACGGGCTCGCGCCGGAAGTGATGAAGGCATTCTGGGCTTTCGACAAAGCGGCGGTAGCGGAAGGAGCGATTCCCGTGAAGTATAAAGAGCTCATTGCCGTGGCGGTCGCACTTACGACGCAGTGCCCATACTGCATCGAAATTCACAGCAATAATGCGCGAAAGGCGGGTGCAAACGAGACAGAAATGGCGGAGGCGGCCATGGTGGCTGCAGCGCTGCGCGCCGGAGCGGCAGTGACGCACGCGACGCATGCCCTGAAAGGCACTTAGCCTGCAAAGCATCAGCTGCCACGAACGTGGCAGTTGACGAGCCATTCACCTCAGCGAGCCTTGATGAAACTGTAGCGCAGAAATCTGCGCGCGGCGGAAACCGGCTCGCTGAGAACGGTCGAGAATTTTCCTTGCCCGCGTTCGCAAACCTCTTAAGCATGGCGTCCGCCTCCGGGCGCCTTAAGATTGTTTATGCGAACGCTCACCCATCTATTTGAAAATAATAAAGCCTGGGCGGCCAGCATTCAGGAGCAACATCCACGGTTTTTTCTGGAGCTCTCGGCGCAGCAATTCCCGAGTTATTTGTGGATCGGTTGTTCGGACAGCCGGGTGCCGGCGAACCAAATCGTGGGCTTGCTTCCGGGCGAATTATTCGTCCACCGCAACATTGCGAATCTGGTGGTGCATACGGATTTGAATTGCCTATCCGTCATGCAATTCGCCGTGGATATCCTGAAAGTGAAACACATTATTGTGTGCGGGCATTATGGGTGCAGCGGAGTGCTGGCGGGGTTGCGGCAGGACCGGCTGGGATTAAGCGATAATTGGCTGCGGCACCTCCAGGACGTGCGGCAGAAGCATGAGAAAAAACTGGCGAGCGCGCGAGACCAAGCAGAAGCGGCGGATCGACTTTGCGAATTGAACGTGATTGAACAGGTGAGCAATGTCTGCCAAACCACGATAGCCCGGGACGCCTGGATTCGAGGTCAGGACCTTTCTGTGCATGGGTGGATTTATGGCCTACAAAACGGGCTGCTGCGGGATCTCAAAATTACAGTTTGTAATGGGGAAGAGGCACCTGCAATTTACGAGCAGGCGATTTCGGCCTTTTCCTGAGCTCGCGTCAGATTGCGAGAAATCCTGCCTTGAAAGCGGTCTAATTGGAGCATCCTTAGACCTGATTTCTTTTCCCTAGAGAAATATCTGAAACAAATGGGGGCTCTCCCGGGTATTCACCCTGACGATGAAAACGATTTCGATTCAGGATGAGATTATGGCGCAGTTCAATGGCTCACAGGCATTTAGCGGCGGAGCAGGGGGGATGGCAATCCATCTCCGAGGAGCGGCGGCAGGACGCGCGGAAAAGATTCCGACATGGTTGCCGGCACCGCCCGTAACGCGGCCGATGGCGGCTCCCAAAACCAAGGCGACCCGAGCGGGGCAGGGGATTTGGATCCACCTGGAGCAGGAGTCAGCCTGGGAAAAGGTATTCCTGGTGATGCTGATTTTGGCGGCAGTGATTGGAGTGGGCTACGGGTTCAGCTACATGGTTGATTTCGTGCAGAACTGGGCGGGCGTCAATCTTGCCGTAGGTCAGTTGGTCCAATAAGCGCATGAACGATTATGCAAGAGTTTTGCTTCCAGCAGCAGGCCGGGAATAACATAGTACCCAAGCCCCGGCGGCCAGTGGATGACAACCGAACAACAGTTCGAGGCATTAATGCGGAACTACCAAAATATGGTGTTTAGCACGGCAATGCGTTTAGTGGCCAACGAAGCCGAGGCGCAGGACATCGCGCAGGAAGTTTTTTTGAAAGCATATGAGCGTTTTGCCGAGCTTAAAGACAGCCCGACGATTGGCGGTTGGCTCAAAACGGTAGCAACCAACATGAGTCTGAATCACGTCACTCGATATCGCTCTCGCTGGAGTTTTTTTTCCGAGATGTTTACCGGTGGCAGTGAGGAAGAGGAGCGCGAACTGCAGTTTGAAGCTCCGGAAGACCTGGAAGAGGACCTGGCCCGAGCGGACCGGCACGAACTGGTGGAGAAGGCGCTGCAGAAACTGCCTCCCGCCCAGCGCGTGCCGCTCGTGTTGTATCACCTGGAAGGGCTGAGATATGAGGAAATCGCGGCGAAACTCAACGTTTCATTGGGGAAAGTCAAAACCGACATTTTTCGCGGACGCGAAGCTTTGCGCAAGAGGCTGAGTTCGCAATTGGCTGAAGAAGTCCGCACCGCATAAAGATTATGAATCCGGAGTACGAAAAGCAGTTGGAAGTCGATATAGACCAGCATCTGCGGGAATTGCCCGAGTTGCGGGCGCCTGAGGGATTGATCTTGAGAGTCATGCAGGAACTGGCGCGGCGGGCGGCCTTGCCGTGGTACCAGCAATCGTGGGAACGATGGCCAGTGGTCGCGCGCTGGGCGCTGTTGGTGGGGTTGGCGGCGGTTTTTGGCGCGGCTTGCTACGGCAGTTGGCAGCTTATCCATAGCACCCTGTTTGGAACTTTTATGCAGCAGATCGGCAGTTGGTTTTCCGGAGTGGCGGCGATCTGGCACACGCTCGGAGCACTGGTGAATGCAATCGGGCTCGTCTTCGGCAAGCTGGGCACCGGATTTATCATCGGATGTCTTGCGGCACTGGGATTCGGCTACGCCATGTGTGTGGGCCTGGGCACGGTTTATATACGAGTGGGACTTGCCCGACGATAACGGATGAGAATTAAAACGAATTTATGACGATAAAAAGACGGTTAACAACCTGGGCGTGCCTGTTGATGGCGGCGGCTCCATTAATAGTGGATGCCCAGGATGACGCAACAAATGCCACCACCAACACAGTTGCGCCCACCAATAACTCCAACTTTACTCTGGTTCTGGAAGACTCAACGAATGAGCCTTCGGAAACCATTGAGAACCATGGCGGACGGATTGTTCGGCATCGCGGAGGCCGCCACGGAAATAATGACGCTGTGGTAACTGTTGGAAGTGACGCCAACTTAAAAGCCGGCGAAACCGCGGATGCAGTAGTTGCGGTGGGAGGTTCCGCAGTAGCGAAGGGCAACGTGCGTGAGGCGGTTGTGGCCGTGGGCGGAGATGTGGAAGTGGATGGCGAGGTTGGAGACGCCGTCGTAGCCGTGCTGGGCAACGTGAAACTTGGTAAAAACGCGAGAGTGCACGACGTGATTTCCATTGGCGGCAGAATCGAAATGGAAGAAGGAGCGGTCGTGGACGGGCACACGCAACAGATCGATTTTGCAAATTTCTTCGGAACCAGCCCGGAGTGGATCCGGCAATGGTTTAAGTATTGCGCCTTGCGGGTTCGCCCGCTAGCGCCACAGGTAGGATGGGTGTGGGGAATTGCAGGATTGTTTCTCGCGCTCTATCTCCTGGTAACACTCATGTTTCCTCGTCCGGTGCAGGCGTGTGTGAACGAGTTGACGAATCGACCGGCCACGACGTTTTTCATGGGACTGCTTACGAAAATCTTGACGCCATTAGTGCTGATCATCCTGATTGCGACCGGTATTGGACTAATTGTGGTGCCGTTCGTCATCGCGGCGCTGGTTCTGGGAGCGATCGTCGGGAAAGCGGCCTTGCTGCAGACGTTAGGATTGCGGGTGACGAGCCACTTTGGGAATGGGGAACACCGCCAGAACCTACTGGCCTTAATCATTGGTGCTGTGATTGTATCTCTGATTTATATGGTGCCGGTATTGGGGCTGGTGGCCTTTGCGGTGGTCAGTCTTTGGGGATTGGGTGGGGCTGTCACCGCGGCTTTCGGTGGTATGCGACGGGAGATGCCCGCAAAGCCAACTCCGCCGACGGCTCAACCATCGAGTGGCAATGTACCAACTGAAACTGTTTACGCGGTGAATGTGCCTGGGGCGACGACCGTCGGGACCGAGTCGAGCGCTTCGGCGGCGGCGATGGGTTCGGCGCCCACGGCTGAAGCACAGGCATCGATTCCAAGACCCACGCCGGCCCCGTCATTGCCGGAGGTTTTGGCGTATCCGCGCGCAGGGTTTTGGGAACGCATGGGAGCGGGGTTCCTTGACTTTGTCTTGATTGCCATCCTCTCGGTGGTGGTCCATGGCCCGCCCCTGGCCTTTTTGGTTGCCCTGGCTTATTTCGCCGGAATGTGGGGATGGAAAGGAACGACCGTTGGCGGCATCGTGCTAGGATTAAAGGTCGTGAAAACCGACGGCACACCAATGAATTTTCTGGCAGGCTTAGTCAGGGCTTTGGCGGCGGCTTTCTCGATTTTTGTGTTGTTCCTTGGGATGCTGTGGATCGCCTGGGACAAAGACAAACAAGGCTGGCATGACCGGATTGCCGGGACGGTAGTAATCCGGACCCCGAAGTCTACGCCGTTAATTTGCCTCTAAGCAGTTTAGAATAACTGGCTGAAAGCCGATAAGATCGAAGGCAGAACTCAGGAAGCGCTTATCGTTTCAATACTTGGCGGGTTGCTTTTCGGCTTTTCTTTGCCTGGAATGCTCGTATCTTCTCGCGGACACGGAAGTGATGGGAACGGTGCCGCCATTCGGCCGGCTCATTCTACCGGAGCTGTGCTCCGCGTTTCGACTGTTGGCTGTCCCGACAGATAACACACCGGATGTGGTGTCTCGTGGGATGGACTTGTCGCTCGTCACTCTACGTTTTCCGTGGCAGTTTAGAAGATGGACGTCAGGCACATACGAAATTTCAGCATCATCGCCCATATTGATCATGGGAAGACGACGCTTTCGGACCGGCTGTTGCACCGCACCGGCACGATTGCGACCCGAGAGATGGAGGACCAGTTGCTGGATTCGATGGATCTCGAGAAGGAGCGCGGGATTACGATCAAGGCGCACCCGGTCACGATGCTTTACAAGGCGCTAAGCGGAGAAACCTACGAGCTCAATTTAATCGACACTCCGGGACATGTGGATTTTGCGTATGAAGTCTCGCGCAGTTTGAGCGCTTGTGAGGGAGCTTTATTAATCATTGATGCGGCGCAAGGGGTCGAAGCCCAGACCGTGGCCAACGTGCACCTGGCCATGAAGCAGGAAATCACCATTATTCCGGTGATAAACAAAATCGACCTGCCTCACGCCAACGTTGCGCAAGCAAAGCAGCAACTTGAGGACATTCTGGCCATTCCTGGCGACTCGGCGATCCTGGCGAGCGCCAAAGAAGGCATCGGCATCGAGGAAATTCTGGAAGCCATTGTTGCGCGCATTCCGCCGCCGCAGCCGACGGGAGCCCAATCTTTGCAGGCGCTCGTGTTTGATTCATATTTCGACACCTACAAAGGAGTCGTCAGCCATGTGCGCGTCTTCACCGGCGAGCTGAAAGCGGGAATGTCGGTAAAACTTTTGCATTCGGGAAAGAATGTGGAGGTGAAGGAAGTCGGCAGTTTCAATCCCAAGCCATACGTTAGAGAAAAACTTGAGTCAGGAGAAACCGGATATCTGACGGCCAATATCAAATCGCCCCAGGAGGTAAAGATGGGCGATACCTTGACGGACGTGCGCCACCCGTCCGCGGCCTTGCCGGGGTTCCAGGAAGTTCATCCCATGGTGTTCAGCGGGATTTATCCGATTAACACGGCGGATTATGAACACCTCAAGGCGAACCTGGCCAAGTTGCAGTTGAACGATTCGGCTTTCGTGTTTCAGGCGGAAACTTCGGTGGCTTTGGGTTTTGGATTCCGTTGCGGATTCCTTGGACTATTGCATTTGGAAATTGTGCAAGAGCGTCTGCGCCGTGAATACGGCATGGACATTATCGCAACGTATCCGAGCGTTATTTATAAAGTGACCCTCACGGATGGGACGGTGAAGGAAGTGGACAATCCGGCGTTCCTGCCTGAACCCAACTACATCGAAAAAATTGAGGAACCGATGGTCAAGTCTTTCGTCATCTGCCCGAATGAGAACATCGGCGACATGATGGCATTGATTTCCGAAAAGCGCGGTCTGGTGGATCACACGGAGACGCTGGATTCGCGCCGCGTGATGCTCACGAGCATGATTCCGCTGAACGAAATATTAATCGATTTCCATGACCGCATTAAAAGCATCACTCGAGGCTACGGGTCGATGGATTACGAACATGCCGGATATCAGCCCTCCGAAATGGTGAAGCTGGATATGCTCGTGAATGCGGAATCGGTGGATGCGTTTTCGTGTATCGTGCATCGCGATAAGGCGGAGGGCAGGGGACGTGCGCTGGCGGCAAAGCTGAAGGAAGTGATTCCTCGGCAGCAATATGCTGTGGCCATTCAAGGAGCTATTGGCGGCAAGATTATTGCGCGGGAAACCGTGAGTGCTTTGCGGAAAGACGTGACGGCTAAGTGCTATGGCGGTGATATCAGCCGCAAACGAAAACTGCTGGAGAAACAAAAAGAAGGCAAAAAACGAATGAAATCGTTCGGCTCCGTCAATATTCCGCAGGAAGCATTCATTGAAGTCTTAAAAGCGTAGTGGTGAACTGCACTAATCGAACCTGAATCATGGCAAACCCGACTAAGCAGGAAAACAAAACGTCGCGGTCTGAGCCCACGGCCGCAGCACCGCCGCCGGTGGCGCCGGGTTCGTCATCCTCGCGGTTTTTTTCCTGGTTTATTTCCAAGACGGTTCGGCATGCGAGCGCCATGCGCAAGCACGTGCAGAAAATATTGGATCATCAGCGTGATATTTTGCAGGCGCCGGCGATCGCGGGTGTCGAGAGTGCACTGAGAGATACTGACCGCGCTTTGGCCGAGCGTCCGAATGATCGAGCGGCACTCGAAAAACAGATGCAGAATCTGGAAGAGGCTGCGAACAAATGGTTAAAGCCTTATCCGAATGCGGCGTGGCGCGAAAATGTGGAGGTGTTGCTGGTTGCATTGGCAGTGGCGATGGCTATTCGCACTTTCTTTCTGCAGCCGTTTAAGATTCCGACGGGCTCAATGCAACCGACCTTGTTCGGTGTAACGAGCGATAATTTGATCCAGCAGCAGGACTTTAAAATACCCACGGGATGGGAACGCGTCCGGGAATGGTTTGCCGGAACTTCTTATGTCCACGTGGTCGCCAAGAATGATGGAAATCTTACGCGAGTAGACCAACCCGTCCGGTTTCTGATTTTTAATCTCAAACAAACTTTATGGGTGGGCGAAACGGCGCATACCATTTGGTTTCCTCCGGATTATGGCGCGCCGCCGGGAGGCACGCTCGAAGTCAGAGCTGGACTGCAAATCGGCCAGCCATTTCATGCCGGCGACGACGTGGTGAGGCTCAAAGTGAACGCGGGTGACCATTTGTTTGTCGATCGCGTCACTTACAATTTTCGGCCGCCAACCAGAGGCGAAATTATCGTGTTCGAAACCAGGGGGATCGAATCGTTGCCGCAGGACCAATTCTATATCAAGCGGCTGGTGGCCCTGGGTAGCGAACAGGTAAAGATTGGCGACGACCGGCACCTGGTCATCAATGGCAAGCGTCTGGATTCCAGCACGCCGCATTTTGAAAAGGTTTATTCCTTTGGGCCGAACGACCCTCCGCGTGAAAGCCATTATTCCGGGCATGTGGATGGCCCGTTCCTGGCGCCGTATTTTCATGGCAAACCTGAGGGCGTGACGATCCCGCCGGATCATTACATGGTCATGGGCGATAACACAGTCAACAGCCTGGATTCGCGTTACTGGGGACCATTTCCGGCTGGAAACGTGATTGGAAAGTCATTCTTCGTATATTGGCCGATAACCGACCGGTTTGGTTGGGGATATCACCGATAAAGGACCTTTGCAGATGGTCGAAGCCTTCCGTGACCTTCTGAAGGCTTCCGGAACCTTCCTTAGGCTTCTATAGCCTACTTATAGGTTACCGTACACCATTTCGCACAATATATGTTATATTCAATTGAGGCCTGAAAGACCAAACCGTGGTCATGGACTGACCGCCAGAGCGCTTTCATAAACTTTCACATAATCGCCTGCTGTCCGGGTCCAGGAGAAATCTCCAGTCATGCCATTTTTCTGATAATGGCGGAAAAGTGGCTTTTCCCCATATAAAACCAAACCTTTGCGGATTGACTTGGCCAGCGCACGGCTGGTGTATTCGGCAAATTTAATTCCGTTCGCATGCTCCGGGTCTTCCTTGATGTCGATGACGGTATCGTCCAGGCCGCCGGTGATGCGAACGATTGGGACGGTGCCGTAACGGAGGCTGTACATTTGGTTTAATCCGCAAGGCTCGAACCGCGACGGCATCAGAAAGAAATCCGACCCGGCTTCCACCAGATGCGAGGCGGCTTCATCAAAACCGATATGAACTGAGGCCCTGGACGGATGCCTGGACGCAAGTTCCCGGAACCCGCGTTCGAATTCCGGCAAGCCGCTGCCCAACAACACGAATTGCATTTCGGCGCTGAGCATCTCCTCCAAGGAGTCCAAAAGGATATCCACGCCTTTTTGGTGCGCGAGCCGGCCGATATTTCCGAAGAGCGGGATTTCCGGATTCTGGGCCAGGCCGAATTGTTTCTGTAAAGCAATTTTGCTTGTCGTTTTCCGCTCCAGCAACGCTGCCGAGTATGGCTCAGGAATGTGCGGGTCCTTCTCGGGATCCCATTCACCGTAATCCACGCCATTCAGAATTCCCACGAGAGCCGCGGCACGATTACGCAACAAACCTTCCAGCCCGCAGCCGTATTCCTCGGTGGTAATTTCGCGGGCGTATCGAGGGCTTACCGTGGTGAGTGTATCCGCGTAGGCAATGCCTGCCTTCAAGTAATTTATCTGCGAATAAAATTCCACGCCGGCCGGGTTAAAATAATCCCACGGCAAATTCAGCAGCGCGTATTGAAACGCCGGAAAAACGCCCTGGTAAGCAAGGTTGTGAATGGTCAGGCAGGTCCTCGGCGCGTTTTCCCAGCCCGGTAATTTGCGTTGGTGATGAAGCAAAAGCGCTGCGGGCGCGGCCTGCCAATCGTGCACGTGCAAAATTTCCGGTTTCCAATCCAAATGCAGCGCAAGATGCGCCGCGACTTTCGCGAAAAATATAAACCGTTCGGCATTGTCCGGATAATCCCGGCCATGGACCTGATATAGTGTGGAGCGCTGGTAAAAATCCGGTTGTTCGATAAAATAAATCGTGAGCCCCGGACTCGGCTCGTGGCTCCAGATTTCGCCACGCACTCGAGCAGCCCCCAGGGGAAAATCAATGGGAAGGTCAACCGGCTTGAGCTCGGGAATGCGCTCGCGGATTCCGGTATACAGCGGTGTGACGATGCCCACTCGGTGTCCGGCGCTGGCCAATGCTTTGCCCAAAGCGCCGACCATATCCGCAAGACCGCCGGTCTTCGAATAAGGATAGACTTCGCTGCTGGCGAGGAGGACCTTCATCCCGGTGGCTTCAGGAAGCGGTCTTGAGCCGGTCGGTTTTCAGATAAGGCTGGAGGCGTTCGGGTATGAGAACAGAGCCGTCCTCTTGCTGATAAGTCTCCAGCAAAGCCACAAAAAGCCGCGCCAGCGCCGTTCCGCTGCCGTTCAGAATATGCGGGAAAACGTTTTCTCCGCTTTCGGACTTGTAGCGCAAATTCATTCGTCGGGCCTGAAAATCTTCGCAATTCGAAACACTCGAAACTTCCAGGTACGTCCCCTGCCCTGGCGCCCAGACTTCAATATCGAACGTTTTCGCGCTGGCAAAACCCATATCACCCGTGCAGAGCAGCACGACGCGATAATGCAATCCCAGGAGTTGAAGCACCTTTTCGGCGTGGCCGAGCATTTGTTCCTGCTGGGCATAACCCTGGTCTGGTTTTACGAGCTTAATCAACTCGACCTTATCAAATTGATGCACGCGAATCATGCCACGCGTGCCGACACCGGCCGCTCCGGCTTCACCTCGAAAACAAGGCGTGTAAGCGCAATAATGAATCGGCAACTCATTTTCCCGAAGCAATTCGCCCCGATGAATATTGGCCACCGGCGTCTCCGCGGTCGGTATCAAGTAGAGTTTGCCCAGGGTGGAAACATCCAGACCCTCCTGCACCCCGTAATATTGGTCCGCAAATTTTGGGAATTGTCCAACACCTTCCAGACATTGCGGGCCAACCATAAAGGGCGGAGAAACTTCCACGTAACCGTGCTCGGTCGTATGCAAATCCAACAGAAATTGAATCAGCGCGCGTTCCAGTCGAGCTCCCCAATTCGTATAGAGCAGGAAGCCGCTCCCGGAAATTTTCGTGGCCCGCGCAAAATCGATCAATTTAAGCTGCTCGCAGAGCTCAACGTGCGATTTCGGTTTAAAAGCATACGTGCGCTTCTCGCCAAAAGTTTTAATGACTGGATTATCCTCGGCCGATTTGCCGACCGGCACGGACTCGTGCGGCAGGTTGGGCAATTGCAGCATCAGCTTGTCCCGGCCGGCTTCTGCCTCAACGGCTTTCTTGTCCAGTTCAGCAATCCGGTCGCCCAGCTCACGGGTTTCTTTTTTCCGCGCTTCGGCCTCCTCCAGCTTCTTCTGTCCCACCAACGCCCCGATTTCCTTGGAGACACGATTGCGCTGCGCTTTGAGCGACTCCACCTCGGCCAATAGTTTGCGTCGTTGCTCATCCAGTTTCAGCAGCTCATCCAAACTGGCCTGGTCATCTCCGCCACGTGCAGCGAGCCGGCTGCGAACAAATTCCGTGCGTTCGCGGAGCATTTTCATTTCGAGCATCGGCGCATTATAATTTTGAAGCTGCCGGGAGCAAGCGGCGATTCCGGAGAGCTTCGGGGCACCGTGTGAGCTGAGAAGAACTTGCGCGGCTGGGAGGCTGGTACACATTGCCAGCGTATGAATACGCCAGGGTCCCCTGCCCCACTTGGACGTGTCGCCTCCCTCCATTTGCATCCGCTGAAAGCGGGCGAGCCCTTGCAGAGCGTGGACAGCATGGAGCTCGTCGAAGCCAAAGGAATTCTCGGCGAGCCGCGATATTTCGGACGGCGCAGCCGTGACGGGCAGCCCGGCAAGCGGCAGGTCACGCTCATTGAACGCGAACAGATTGCCGAGCATGCCACTGTTCTGGGCCTTCAATCCATTGGGCCAGGACGTGTGCGCTCCAACATCGAAACCACCGGGATAAACTTAATCGAGCACTTAGGGCAAAATATTCGGATCGGTGAGGCCATTCTTTTCTTATATGCGCCCCGCGATCCCTGCGAAAAAATGGATGCGATCTGCCAGGGTCTCCGGGAAGAAATGCTGAACAATAAACAAGGCGTGCTCGCCCAGGTGGTGCGCTCCGGAAAAATTGCGGTGGGCGATTCCATCGCTCCGTCCGAATTGCTGGTTCCTTCGGGCCAGACAGCCAAAACGGGCGAAATTGCAGATTGACCCTGTTTTTGAGCGTTGTTAGCTTTCGCACCCCGTTCTTTCGGGAACTATGAGACACACGATCTCCGTCCTGGTCGAAAACAAGTTTGGCGTGCTTACGCGCGTCGCCGGACTGTTCAGCGGCCGTGGTTATAATATTGATTCGCTTAACGTGGCGCCTACGGCCGATCCCACGGCCTCGCGCATGACCATTGTCACACGCGGAGATGACGCCACCCTGGACCAGATTGTTAAACAGTTGAACAAGCTCGCGGACGTCATGAAGGTGCAAGATTTCCGCGAAGATGAGTATGTTGACCGCGAACTGGTGCTGGTAAAAGTCTCGGTAGACTCGAAAACCCGTGCGGAAGTCATGCAGATTACTGACATCTTTCGCGCCAAGATTGTGGATGTTCAACCCAAGACTCTCACAATCGAGGTCACTGGCGACGACAGCAAGGTGGACAAATTTCTCAGTCTCATGAAAACCTTCGGCGTAGTCGATTTGACTCGGACGGGCCGCGTGGCCATTCCGCGTAAATGAACCTGTGGTTGGACTCATAAGTCCAGACCAGGGCCGCAACAAATTTTATCGAAAATCCCATTAACCGAAAGAAAGTCTAAACATGGCAATAATTGATTTTGGTGGAACCCGAGAAGAAGTCGTCACGCGCAAAGAATTTCCGATGAGCAAAGCGCGGCAAGCGCTCAAGAAGGAGACGATCGCAGTGATCGGCTACGGAGTTCAAGGTCCGGCTCAAGCTCTTAACCTCCGCGATAATGGCTTCAACGTGATTATCGGCCAGCGGACGAAAGACCGCGCCATTCGCGACGGATGGGTCCCGGGCAAAACTCTGTTTGATATCGATGAAGCAGTGCGTCGCGGAACGATCATTCTTTATCTGGTATCGGACGCCGCTCAGCGCCAACTCTGGCCCACCGTCAAAGCGAACTTGAAGCCCGGTGACGCTCTTTGTTTTTCTCATGGCTTCTCCATTGCCTACAGCAAACATACGGGAGTCGTTCCACCGAAAAATGTGGATGTAATCCTGGCCGCACCGAAGGGTTCCGGGACATCCGTGCGTCGTAACTTTCTGACCGGCGCCGGTATTAATTCAAGCTTTGCCATTCAGCAGGACGCCACTGGCCGTGCCAAAGAGCGCTGCCTTGCCATCGGCATCGGCATTGGCTCCGGCTATTTGTTTCCCACCACATTTCAACGTGAAGTTTTCAGCGACCTCACCGGAGAACGCGGTGTTTTAATGGGTGCGCTGGCCGGCATTATGGAAGCCCAATACGATGTGCTCCGCACGAACGGACACAGTCCCAGCGAAGCATTTAACGAAACCGTCGAAGAACTGACGCAGAGTCTCATTCGCCTGGTGGATGAAAATGGCATGGACTGGATGTATGCCAATTGTTCCGCCACTGCCCAACGCGGTGCTTTGGATTGGAAACCGCGATTCAAAAAAGCCGCCCTGCCCGTGTTTAAAGAACTATATCGGCGCGTGAAAACGGGCGAAGAGTGCCGGCGCGTTCTCACAACTTGCGGCAAACCCGACTACCAAAAGCAATTGGACAAAGAATTGGGCCAGTTGGGAAATTCCGAAATGTGGCGCGCAGGCAAAGCTGTCCGCTCCTTACGTCCGCGTGAAGCCGCTCGCGCCATCGTCAAAGGCACCAAAGGCATCGCGGGCAGAGGCAAAAACTAAGTTCATTTTCTGACTCACGCCGTTCAACTTCACCGTTGAACGGCTTTTTTGTTTACCGGTCCCCCCTCCCTGAATTCCGTCGAGATTAGGGCAAACCACCCAGGTTAACTTCTTTTCTCCTCGGAACCGAATGCTATTAGTGGTGTTTCCTTTCCCAGCGATTATATTGTGATATGAGGATGAGGACTAAAGGAGCGTGGATGTGCATGGGCTTGATTTGCCTCACGGCGCGGAGTGAAATCAAAACGACCGGCAGCGAGAATTCAATTACTTACGGAAACATTTCCAAACGGAATTTGTTCGGTCTTAAGGATCCAGCGCCAGTGCCTGCGGCGACCAATCCACCAACCGTCCTGCCCAAGCTAAGCCTTACTGGAATAACCACGATTCTGGGCCGGAAGCAGGCCCTGATCCGCGCCCAATTATTGGCTGAGGCTGGGCAACCGGCCCGCGAAGAATCCTATGTGCTCACAGAAGGACAACGCGACGGCAAACTCGAGGTCCTTCAGATTGATGAAAAGGCCGGCAATGTTTCCGTGAATAATTCAGGCACCGTGCTGACTCTGAACATTGACCGCGACTCGCCCAAGTTGGTGAGTGCGCCGACTGCCGCCCCCGCGCCCGGTGCCCAACTCGCACCTGGCATTCCACGTCCCACCGGCGGGACGAATGCCTCAGTTTATGCTCCCGGGACCACTGCCATACAGCACACATTGCCGACGCGAACTTATCATCCTCCCGGATTAAATGCGACCGCGGCCAGCAATGGCACTGCCGTCGCTGCGCCGGCTACTTCGGGTCTGCCTGCTGTGCCGCCTCCTGCCGTGACGGCGCCGGAGGCTGAACTAACACCTGAGGCACAGACAATCCTCATGGAAGTGGAACGCGAGCGGAATAAAAACAATCCTAATTACCCGCCGTTTCCAACCACACCTTTAACTCCGCCGCAACGCACGGTGCCTCAATTGGCACCTCAATAATAACTTATTGCACCAGGACGCGATAGAATCGGCTGGAAGAATTCGTAGTCGAGTCGCGATTGGTTATCGGGCCACCGGTTCCTATGTTTGTGATGAGCGGAAACCAGGCAGTCTGGTTGAGGTTGGTTTTAAACTGCACGATGTAAGTGGTATTTGTGGCGGAGTTGTAAACGAAAGCAAAAACGTTCGTTGCGACTGCCACGCCCGTGACAATCGGAGGCACTCGCGACAATTCGTACGCACCGATATCAGAAGCAGGTCCCTGCGGGCGACTAATTCCTCGTTGATCCGTTAGCGGTACCGCTACGTCTACAGGGATTTTGTCCACGGCGGGACTAGTCGAAGTAATTGGCATCGTCTGCGTAGGACCTCCATTTGATGCAAGCGGCTGGAGCCTGGGATCAAGGTTTTTACGACTCGTAGTTTCACTAAACGAAATGCTGCCGTCCGAACTGATGTTATAGCCTCCGTCAGCAATGGGTCCATATCCATTTCCGCCAGACCGAGCTCCTGCAACGATGGAATTAACGAGGCTAAACACGCCCCCGCCTCCATTAGCAATATTCCCGCCACGGCTCGCACCACGATTCCCGTCTGCGGCGCGAAAAGGTCCATCACCAGCAATTCCATTGGTGCCACCAACCGCGTTGCAAGAAGATAACGTGCAGTTCATCACCACAAGGTCACCGGCCAAATTGTATAAGGCACCGCCGATCGCGGCTCCGCCATTTCCTCCTGAGCCTCCGCTGAGATCCCCTGATCCACCATCGCCCCCGGCGCCACCGGCGGCAGCATTTCCAAAAAAGGTGCAATTGGTTATCCCGCCACCGCCGGACGAAAAAACCACGCCACCGACCCCGCGTCCACCGGCCTTGCCATTAATTCCAGTGCCGCCTTGCGCTACCCCTGCGGTCGATGTGTCACCGCCCTGGGCCACGTTCCCAACAAATGTGCTGCCGAGAATCGTAATCGGCTGACTCGAGTAGACGACGGCGCCCGTCGCTGACGCTCCCAATCCGCCATCCCCTGGTTTTCCTGCAAAATTTCCATCCCCACCATCGCCTCCAAATCCACCACTTCCTCCAACCGCCGCATTGCCAAAAAAACTGGATTGCGCAATAAACAATACCCCCTCGTTGTAGATGGCTCCGCCGACGCCGGACGCTCCATCACCACCGCCACCACCGCTTCCACCAGTTGATCCCCCACTACCTCCGTTTCCGCCATTGCCACCATCCCCGCCAAAAACTGCATTCGTTAGAAACAGAGAGTTGAGGATTGTCAATGATCCCAGATTGTAAATTGCTCCTCCCAAACCCGGCGTCCCATCCTCGGCGTTTTTGCCATTGCCTCCGGCGTTCGTCCCGTCCGACCCATCCTCACCGTCGATACCGCTCGAGCCCAGGCTGCGGTTGCCCGAGAACGTGCAATTGCTCACCGTCAGCGTCGAACCCGCGTCCACGTAAATGGCTCCTCCCTGAATGCTTCGTCCGCCCGTTAGCGTGATATTTCTAATCGTAAAGATGGCCCCAGGCTGCAGCAGGAATAAACGAAAGGCATTACTGGTGCTGAGCGTAATGGCGTTTGTCCCTCCATCCAGGGTCACCGCATTCGTTATAATAATTGTATTGGTAAACACTGCGGAACAAGCCTGCGTATAAGTCACCAACCCGCCGTGAGCCAGAGCGGCCTGTAGTGCTGACGCGGTGCAATTAGTAACAACATCCGCTCGCAAAACATTGTTTCCGGTTAGCCCAATCAGGAACGTTAAGACCAGCAAACCGGCTCGGAATCCTTTGTGACTCCGAAACACCATTCGGAAAAACGCGCTATGGGCGGAGCGTGCCTCCCGAATACAACTGGGACTGGTTGGCTGCACGGGTTATTCTGGGTTCGCCGGGGCAAAGTGTTGCTCCACAGACGGCTTGGTTCGGGTAGTTCGTTTTTCTTTTTCCCACGCTTTAAGGCGCTGGGTTTCTTCCGCCTGAATTTCCTGCTCCGTACGGCTTACCCCCGGCATACGTTCCTTTTCGGCCTTGGCCGTGAGCGCCGCAATTTCTGGTGTCGGCAGCACCGTCGGACGGATGAGGACAATTAATTCATTGCGATCCTCACTATGCGTGCTGCTGCGGAATAAATAGCCCAGCAAGGGAATATCTTTCAGATAAGGTACGCCTGTAGCCCCTTGTGATTTGGTCGTTTCAATCAATCCACCCAGTATGATGGTGTCTCGATCCCTTACGGCGACGCTCGCCTGTGCCTCTTTCGAGCTGGTAATCGGCACGTCCCCTACGTTTACAATGCTGACCGTCCCCGCGACGCTTTCGATTCGCTGGTGGATATCCATCACTACCAGCCCGTCCGGGTTGATCAAGGGGGTCACATCGATCGTCACGCCGATTTGCATCTGTTGAATAGAAGAATAACCGCCATAGGCGCCGCCGCCATAATAAGAGGCCGTGGGATACGGGCGAGACTCACCCACAAATAACGTCGCCTGCTTCGCATTTGACGTCTGAATGCGGGGCCGTTGCAAAATCTTTGCATGGTTGTCATTGGCGGCCGCGGTCACCGTGACATCCAGGTCATTGCCAAACCGGGCGAGATAATTGAACCCGCCGCCCACTCCGCCGGAGCCGTTGGTTCCACCGCTCCCGCTGAGAAAGTCTGAGGCTGACAAAAATCTGGAACCGCCGCCGGAGCCGACACCAGTAAAATTACCCGAGGTTATTGGATGCTGAACATAGCTCACACCGAGGTTGTGCGAATCATTCAGGGTGACCTGTATAATGACCGCTTCGATTAGCACCTGCGCGAGCACAATGTCTAATTTGCTGACGATATCCTTAATCGTCTTCATGTCCTCGCGTGTGGCAAACACCAACAATGAATTCGTTCGCTCGTCGGCAATGATCTTGGTTTGCCCAATCACCTGAATATCTCCAGACGTGGATGCGCGATTGATAATATTCCGCAGCCGGTCCGAGAACGTCCCAGCTCCCCCCGCGGCCCCCGGTGCGGCCTGCTGCGTCCCCGTGGCCTGTGGATAAACTCCTTGCTGTCCATACTGCCCCCCGTAGCTCCCTCCCATGCCGCCACCCATCCCGCCCACACCAGAACGATTGCCAAACCCAAAGCTGCCGCTACCACCCATCCGGCTCCCTCCTCCTCCTCCCGTGCCTTGTCGCGTTCCCACCGAAGTGGACCCGCCTCCCGAGCTGAGGCTATTCAAAGCATTCGCAATATCCGAAGACAAGGCGTACTTTATCGGGATCACCTCCGAAACAAACTCAGACGGCACCACCACATCCACTTCGCTAATCATTTGCCGCATGCGCTTGACGTTTTCCGTGAAATCCCGCAGCACAATGATCTGACTGCTGTCGATGGGAAATACCGCATTCGGCGATTTTGCGAACGGCTGAAGCACTTGTACCATTTCGCTGGGCTTCGCGTATTTCAACTGCACCACGTGCGTTATAAATGGTCCAATGTCGGGGAATTCCTCCGTCGTTCGTTTGTCAAAATCCTGACCGGTATTCAGTGCGTCCGCTTGAATCACCGCTTTCATGAATTTGTCACCAATAGGCACAATGTAAATTCCATTCATACCCAGCACGGCGCTGAGTGCCTGCACTGCTTCCCGCTTGGTCAATGCGGTCTGAGTTTTCAGCACAATTTTTATATCCGGCAGGGTCGAGGCGCGCAGAATGGTCCGATTCACCAATTCCGCGTACAACGTCAACACATCCTTCAAATCCGCTGCGCGAAAATCGATGACTCCAGCAGGAATCACGTCCTCTGGTGCGTTGGTTGCCAGCGTTGCGGAATTGAACATATCCACCTGGCCGGCTACCTGGGGCTGGACTCCCGGCGCGTTGGTGACCGGGCCAGTAATTCTCGGTCCGCCGCTCGGGACGACAATGCTGTTGCTCCGCAATGCGGGCACCGTGGTTGTGGTGTTCCGGTACACGTTGGGAGAGTCCCCAACTGCTGCTACATTGGTGGTGACGCGTGTCGGCCCTTCCGTGAAGGGCACGATTTGTCCCGGCGTGGCCAGGACATTCGTCCGTGCCGCCGTCGCTCGTTTGAGCGCTTGCTGCAACCGTTCTTGTTGCGCAGCGTCGGGCGCCGGAGCCGGAATATTGGTGGGCGGGTTCTGCGCGCGCGATACGCATAGAACGGCCGTTATCCCACTAAGACACAGAACCAGACTGAGAACTTTGTTCTTCACGTTTTCTTGGTATTAATCGGTAAGGTTTTGCCTCCCGCAGGTGGGTTTTTGGCAGGCGCGTTGGTTGGAGGTCCGCCAGGCCGCAGATTCTTTTGTGCCGGGTTTGGCGAGCTGACGGGACCTTTCGTCGCAGGCGATGGGGATGTTTTGGGCGCCGGAGTTGTCACAGTTGCAGGTTTCGCGCCGCGGACTTGCGGCTTTTTCTGATAGCTGGCCACCAGTTTCAAGGTGGCGCTCAACTCGTGATGCTGTGGGTCAGGTCGCAAGCTTAAATCCCGCACGCGGATTAACGAGTTTCCTGAGCCCAGATTAAATAAGAAATCCACAAGTTCCTGTTCTTTAGATACAACAGACAAACTAGAGCTTTGTTCCACAAAAAATTGATTGGTTTGCGTCGCCGCTTTACTCTGGTTCATAATCTTGACCCCAGTCCGCACGGCTTCGCTGTTGACCGATTCTCTAAAGGCTGCGATCTGGTCTTCAGCCGGAACGGTGAGACCCTCTCCTTTCAATATCGCAATATCCCGCTCCACTTTCGGCATCTGATCAATTTCTGTCTGGTATTTGAGCAGCGTCTTTTGTGCTTGTGCCATCCGAATTTGAACTTTCGTCCAATCCGAAAAATGCGGGACGACGAACCAAAAGTTGATCACCACGAAGAGCACGGCTCCAATCCCAACTACCATGCGCTTTTCCAATGGCCGCAACTGTTCCCAGTAACCCTTCATTGGACCTCCGTTCGTTTTAAGTCCAGGCTGAAACTCCAGGCCACCCCACTTGGCGGTTGAACCCGGTAGCTCAGGCTCTCACCCGGTCCCGAAAAAAGCGGCTCATTCTTCAATTGATATCGACGCAGGTTCTTATCGAAATCCAGGAGCTGCTGCATTGATTTAGGATCATTGGGCGCCGTGCCGTTTAAAGAAACTCTTTTACCGTTATTGAATGTAAATGACTCGAGCGTGAGTTCTTCTGGCATGAGTTCAGCAACCGCTTTCCAGGAATCCAGTGCGGCATATTTCAAATCCTGACGTTCTTTTAAGACCGCATACTGCGCCTTTAATTGAATCGCATTCGTGTAATCGACGCTGATGCCAGCTACCTTCTGCTCCACGCTTTGGGTTTTTATTACCACGAACTCCAACGCCACCATATAGACGATGACGCCCACCACATATAATCCGGCGAGGGCGAACAAACCCTTCATCCAAAGTCGATCGACAAACTGCTGCTGGTAGCGCGTGGAGAACTCGCTCGGCAAAAGACCGATTGTCGACTCGGAGCGAGCTGCACGGCGGACCGTCGCCGCTGCGAGTTCCGGCGTCCCCGCCTGTTCGGCGAGCACAAGTGGTTGCTCCAGGCCTTCTCGCAACGATGATTCCCATTCCGCCGCAACACCCGGGGGCGCAACCAGGTGCCAACGCGGAGGACTCGTGAGCCAGCCTTCCAACTCCCCGGCCCAGGCCATTTGCATGAGCTGTTCCTTCAGGCTGGCGGCGCGATTTGCCGCGGGCAGCGAAATCATGTCTAAATTCTGCAGCACGCCTCCGTACCACCAGGCGGCCAGCGCTGAGGATTTGCCGCCAAAGGCTTCCGGATAAATCCAAACGCCATCTTCCGTCACCGTCGTTGATTGAAGCTGATCAATCACCGGCACTTCAATGCTGTCTGCCAGGTAGCCTTGCCCCTCCAGTTTGCCCAGGAAGTCCTCCACTGCATTCCGCCCGACAATCACCACGATCACGGTCTGCATGTTGTTCGTTCCATGCGGCAAAACGTGGATCGTCCAAACAATCTGCGTAACCGGCATCGGGGAAAGCTTCTCCAACTGCAACTCAACCATCGAGAGCGTTTCGGCGAAGTCGCTCATCGGAAGCTGGGCGACTCGCAAAAAGACCTGGTCCAGCGGCAGCCAGGCGATGTTCAGTTTGCGCTGAAATAAATTGCGCCAATCCTTGCCGACCAGTTGAGGCGGCAATGGCTGACCCGGTGGCGCCACTTGCTGGCGAGCCAGGGCAAAACCTCCGTTCCGCGCCTCGAATTGCCACAATTGCCTCCCCTCCCCGCTCAACTGCAGCACCGTCGCGCTTTGCACCGCGGCCTGCTTCCGTTTCTTCACCGCTCGTACGGCTGTAGTTGCTACCGGCTCCACGGTCGCGCTCGTCTCCCCGCTGGCGGGAACTTTCGCCGCGCGTGACAAAAACAGTGCGCCCACGCACACCGGCAAGCCAACCAAAAGAATATAAACCGCCATGTCCGGCTTGACGGTTTTTAACATGCCCGCAACTCCGAGCTTCGCGCTCAAGCGCTCCAAACCCGGGGCAGGATCGTACACGTGCGTTATCTTCAAGGTGAGGATAACTAGACCTGCGCCGATGAGCAGTAACCCGGTTAGCTTTTGCCAATTCATGCGAGATGAGTCTCTGGAGAATGTGCGCGCGTCAGCAATTTACAATTGTAATTAGCTTTGCTCGCTCCTCAACTCTTCACCCACACTCCTGGCTTCGTGTCATCCACCAGGGCCTCGAGATGCTCCTCGATTTGGGTGACGCGTAGCACTTCTTCTATGGTGGTCTGGCCGTTTCGGACTTTGTTCCATCCGTCCGTGCGCAAGGTGCGCATGCCGAAATCAATCGCCTTCTGAGCAATGGTTGAGGCGGGCGCTCGATTTAAAATCAGCGGCCGCAAGGCTTCATTCAAAATTAAAAGTTCATAAATGCCCATCCGGCCCTGGTAGCCCAATTGCCGGCACTGCTCGCACCCAGTGCCATGATAAAATTTCGCCGAGTCGATTTCGTTCTCCGGAAAACCAATGCGCTTCAGGTAATTCTTCTCGACCTTCTGCTCGGTCTTGCAGTGTTCGCAAATCGTCCGGACCAACCGTTGCGCCATCACCGCTTCCACCGAAGACGCCACCAAAAATGGCTCGATCCCCATGTCGATCAATCGCGTGAACGCGCTCGGAGCATCGTTCGTGTGCAGCGTGCTGAAAACCAAATGCCCCGTCAGCGCTGCGCGAATGGCGATTTCCGCCGTCTCCAAATCACGAATTTCGCCGACCATGATTACATTCGGATCCTGCCGCAGAATATGGCGCAACCCCATCGCAAACGTCAGGCCGATCTCCGGCCTTACCGCAATCTGATTGATGCCCTTTAATTCATATTCAACGGGTTCCTCAATCGTGATGATGCGCTTGTGCACCGAATTAATGGTGCTCAGGAACGCATACAGCGAGGTCGATTTGCCCGAGCCGGTAGGACCCGTGACCAGAAAAATCCCGTGCGGCTTTATGATGATCTCGCGAATGGCCGTCTCTTCCAACGGAGAGAACCCCAGCTTGTCGAGGCTCAAAAAGATCTTGCCGCGCGTGAGTAATCGCAGCGACACGCTCTCGCCATAAACGGTAGGCACCGTGGACACGCGGATGTCGATTTCCTCCCCTTTAATACGAACGTTAATACGTCCGTCCTGGGGCAATCGTTTTTCCGAGATGTTCATCCCGGACATAACTTTGATACGCGATATCAACGCAGCCTGGTAGCGCTTCAATTGCGGCGGCATCGGAGTCTGATGCAAAATGCCGTCGATGCGATACCGAATGCGCAATTCATCCTCGGCTGGCTCAAAATGGATGTCTGTCGCGCGGTCCTTGTAGGCTTCCCAAATCACCTGGTTGACGAATTTGATTACACTGGCTTCCTGGTCGCTTTCGGTGATTTCTTTGTCTTCGCCGACCAAAAGTTCCAGCGGTTCGTCCTCGGCCAATTCGTCCAAGGTTTCCGCGCCGACCCCGTAATATTTCTTCAGGGATTTTTCGATCTCGGCTTTCGTAGCCAAGGCGAATTGCACGGGCCCGTGCGCGTCAAATCGAACCGCGTTAAGCATGGCCGCATCAAATGGGTTGCTGACCACCACTTGCAGGGTTCCGTCATCCACACTCGTCGGCAGCACCGAATATTGAAAGGCCACCTTCGTGGAAATTCGGTTGCGTGCTTCCACTCCGATATTGACCTTCGGCAAGTCGAGATACGGCCAGTTTAAAGCCTGCGCCAATTTCTGCAAAAAGACATCCTCGGCCAGGCCTCTTTCCCGGCAGATAAATCCCAGCAACGTCTCCTGCGAGCCGTTGTCCGCCGCCAATCGCCACGCCTTGTTCAATTCATCGAATTGAGCCGGCGTCGCCACATTCATGCGACCTAAAAACTCTTTTAACGATACAAATGCCATTGATTGCTATCTAACTTGAACAGCTAGTCTTGTTACACCGCAGGTTAGGAAAAGTTGCGTAGGGGGTCAAAGATTTAATCCGCCACCAGCAGCGGAATCACCATTGTCGCAAGCGAAAAAAACCCTGCCCGGCCGCCGGCGGGTCAACCCCAATTTCAGCGGACAAATCCGGCGCCAGATTTCCCCAGGGCATCCACGCTCCGGGCAACGATGCCGCTCGTTCCAACTGAAATACGCTCCCTTCTCCGTCCCATTCCAAATGCAGCAAATTGCCGTTGCGATACTCAGCGGTAAATCGTGGCGGCGGTTTTCCCGATTCGAGATCGCCGATGACGTATAAGCCATCCAGGCCATAATCCTGCGATGGATCTGTGATGCCGAATGGCGCGAGTAATTCCTGATTCCGAAAGGCCACGTATCCGAAGGAGCTCAAAACATCTCCAGCCTGAATGGGGCCCAACAAATTGTCCGCAAACGGCTTTTCAACCGAAAACCATATCTCACCGGTTCCAAACAGGAAGAATGAACGCAATCCCAAATCTACATTGGTATCCGCCGGCCGAAATTGAGCCATCAATTGCGCGTGAGTGCGAAACACGGTTCCTTTGTCTGAAAGGATATCGCCCCCGGAAAGCGTTCCCCCGGATTTGAGCGCTACGTTGGTTTGCACCGAAAACAATATCTCCCCGTCTTCCAACCGTTGCACGCCGTCCAGCCCGGCATCGTTGGTGGATGCCGGCTGAAATGCCGCTAATAGATCCTGGTTTCGTTTCACAACCCTGCCCCGGTCGGAAAGTAAATCTCCGGGTCTCAGAGGTCCCAGCGTCTCGCTCATTTGTGTCGTGCTAATCGAGAAAAGAATTTCTCCGTGTGCTGTCACGTTCACCGCATCAAGTCCGAGGTTGCCCACCAGAGGCATGATCCCGAGTCGACTGACAAGTTGCTGATTCGAACGCACCACCGCGCCCCGGCTCGAAAGCAGGTCGCCGGCGGTTAACTTATTGCTGGGCGCAAAAAAATTGGTGGCAGTGAATGCCGAGGAAGTAGAAAACCAGACTTCGCGAACAGGCGCCGCTCGCAATTCGAGCGAAAACGTTTGCACCAGCGTTCCATTCGTTTGTTGCAGATGAATTTGGATCAGCGGAAATGGCCGCAGCACCTGGGACGAGTCATTGGTGAAATAAGCCGTGTTCGTGGCGTTCGGATTCTCCAATTGCAGGGCCAATTGCATATTCTGCAGCATGGCCAATTCTTCGAAGCGCTCGTAATTGCCTCCCCCGCTCACGTCGTAGCTTTGCCCGGAATTCGGGTCGGTTTTAAAATTCACGTTTTGCACTGTGTACCTGGTGAACGGTGGCGTATCCTGAACCAGCACCAACTCGAAAGTGCCGTGCAACGGTTGCTGGATCGTGGGCCGGCCGCAAATCAGACAATCATCCTGTAAGTAACTCCCCGAAAGCAGAGTGTAAGTGACCGAGTTCGTCCCCTGGCCAAAGCATTGGCAGCTCAGGAACAATAAGAGAAAAACCGATGGACCGCCGGGTTTCATGGCAGATCTATACTCTCGCAGAGATTAGCACTTCTGACAAGGTTCGTTCCGAGCGCGTCGTTCTCATCTTCATCCGAATTTCCTCCAGGATTGTGCTCAGCGGCTGCCTTTCCCTCTCCCCACGGGAGAGCGATCAAGGGTGAGGGGTTCCCCAAGTTTAGGCAGTGGCAGTTCCGGAATGGAGAGCGGCTCGGGACACCAGACTTCCATCTGCCGGGGAGCCATCGGGGAGAGGTGTAACCATGACCTGACTCGATTCAACCATGGTTCCAGCTTTTGCGAGAGCCGGCTTTGTGGCCAAACACAAACCGTTCCGACCCGAATGGGACTTTCGTCAGGTTCCAGCCTGATAAAAAAGTCGACGCTTCCAGCGGCCTCCAATTTTGGGGTTCTCAATACATGGGTACTCAAACCCAAACCGAATGGGGCATTTGGGTCTTGGGCGATGAACATCTGTACGGTCTTACCAATTCGAGGGTCATACGCGGCGAAAGACTGAACGGGGAAAAATCGTTTATCACGGCTCCAGAGATTGGAGACCTGCAGTTCGCGCAGGACGGGACTTCCCATGGGTGTGGAATCTCCGTCAGCGACATAGTTGATAGCGGAGCTGGTACCATTGGTAAGCCGAAGCATAACCCCATGAGGCCACTTGCGATATTCAACGACGTTCATGGAGATCCTCGGATGTCTGGGATACAAAATCGTAATTATTCCGAGGACCAGGGGTAGCGCAAACAAAGTAAGCGCGAGTTTCTTCCGTGCGACTGACCGAGCTGCCGGTTGCAACGACGACGCTGCGCTTGGGGGTGGGGCGAGGCTCATGGTGTGCGAAGTTTCATCGAGTATCCCGTTCTCCCGAGCATGAGTTGATTGGAGCATCTGTTTCTTTTCCACGCAAGTGCCGGAACGTTTCGGCTACAGCGGCAACGGTGCAACCACTCCACAGCCCAGGCCACTCGTCGCAGGCTGACCGCAGCCGGGGTCCCAGTTAAAATGGTAGGGACCCGTTCCACCTGGGTCCCAATTAAAATCCATCCTCGCCGCGAGTGCCTGGCCGCCCACAAGCCTATGCATTGGAAGGTCACGGTCAAAACCGCAAAAAGTCGCGGCTCTATGTCCTTGTCCACGTTTCCCTCACCACGTAGCGGTCATCCGACGGTAGCCGTGGACATTCATTCCACGCGTCCCAGTCATCTAAGCCAATTCGCGTCGCGTAGCGACGCATGAGCCGCACCAATCCATACAATCGGCGAGTTTCTTAAGCCGTCGCCCCGGACAGTTGACCCGTTTATAAAACTCTAGCATCATCATTGCGCTTCACATGAAATCTTCAAGCGCCCTTCTACTCGCCTGGATTTTGTTAATGGCGACCGTGGCACCAATTGACCTTCGCGCCGCAGAAAATCCGGCGACCGAAAAAGAGAAAATTGAGGCGTTGATCAAACAGCTTGAAACACTGAAGGATGCCACTTTCATTCGCAACGGCAGCAGCTACGACGCGAAGACGGCTGCCAAATTCCTCCGCGGCAAGTGGCATGCACACGATAAGGAAATCAAGACGGCGACAAATTTCATCGACAAAGTGGCCAGTGTTTCGGGCACAACCGACAAACCGTACGTCATCCGTTTCAAGGACGCAGGAGAGGTCAAGTGTGGAGAGTACTTGAAAGAGCAGTTGAAGAAGTTGGAGAAAGAGAAACCGGAGCGCAATGAAGCGCCTGGCCTTTCCAACCGCCAGTCCGAGGCCAAAAGTTCAGTTGATACCAATTCTATCGTGGCACCTTTATATATTCGGAGATACAGAATTGACTTCTCCAAGCTTCCCCACGCCGAGAACTGGCCCGCGGAGGATTACACGAGGCGTGCCGGGGATAGCCTCAAGCGCTATTTGGAGGAAAATGGAATAGATTTGTCTCCTCCTCAGAGCATGTTTATTAAACCGAGTGAAGGTAATTTCATGGTGAGAACGACGCTCGAGCAAATCGAAAAAATTGAACAGTTAATTATACCGCTTCGGTAAGTAAACGCCATGGAGCAGTAGGTCGTCGATTTATAATTACGCCATAAAATGATGCGATTTTGGTATTGAAAGATCGACGATTGTGGTTCCAAATGGCATGAACCCCATGAAAGGAGAGGTTCATTTTTATGGCATTTAATCGGAGCAAAATTGTTTTGGTATTTGCTTGTGCCATCCCTTTCGTCGGACCGCTGTGGGCTGAAGATTTTGTCCAAATCGAGGTGGGAATTGACTTCAAAGCTTACATGGGTTCAGACACGAACAAATTTTATTCCCGGCACATTAGCATTCAATGTGTGACCGGTCCGGATAAATGGCGGATTGATAATGATTATCTCCAAGGGGGGTTCATGAATTGGATGTACGATGGCACCAACGTTCTCCAAAGTTTACAACAGCTTCGCCCGCCCCCACCCGAACATGAGGAACAACTCACTAAAAAGTTTGGGTTAACTGCCAAGCCATTCGAACAAGCACGCACCAATCACCACGTTAGGGTTTTCACAACTCCGGGAGGGTATCCGCCAGGCGATCTGGCAGTTACTATGCCCTGGTTAGCTTTTTGCTCAGGCAGTTATCTAAAGCATGAGAACCGTTCCATTCCTCCGATTAGTCGGAGTACTTCGCGAATGTCTCAAGACGCCTTTGCTTACCGGGATAAAACGCAAGTATTTGAGGATAATCTTGGCCTGCCCAGGATGATCGAGCTTTTCAATTCTAAGTCTTTATTTGAAAAGTCCCTCCAAACTCGAGGTCTGCCTGGATATATTGATCTCAAAGCTTGGACAAATGAATTGTATCACCTCCCGGATGGGGCGCTCAAATTTCGTTACGGGGTTACGAGTTCTACAAATTTTTTGGGTAAAACCTATCCTTTAACTTTTGAATTTTTCCAGTTCGGTGTTTCCCGAGCAACGGGCAAATGGTTTCGCGAATTTGTCGGGGCAGGCTCTGCCTTAGCGTTTAAACCATGCCCGGCACCTGCTTCTTTGTTGAATCCCAATCTCAGTATCCAGGTCACCGATTATCGTTTTCACCCGGACCTTCAAGTTACTTATTCAGGAAAACTTCGCTCCACCAATGACACCGAACTGCAAAGTCAATTACGTGAAAAAGTCACCCAATACCTGACTGCCTCACCTAAAAAGGGCGGACAGCGAATCCGGCTCTTGAAATAGGTTGCTGGAATTTTGTGGCAGCAGATTGTAACAAAGGAATATTTAGTTTTCCCTGTTCCACACCAAGACCAGTCGGAATCCGAGCAGCGGCATCATTTGGTGCATAGGAAAATGGCTCAGTCTTTCGCAGATTAAAAACCGCGGCTCAAAGTCCTTCCAGGATGCGCCCGTAATCGGCCGATAGGCATCACCTGGCACAACCAGTTTAGCGTAATCGCACCACTGCATAACATTTCCGACCGTATCAAAGAGACCGAAATTATTAGGCGTAAACGAGCCTACTGGAGAAGTATTCACGTAACCGTCAGCATGGAGGGATTGAGCATAATTTCCACTTCCCCATGGAGGCGGCCAAGCCTCTCCCCATGCGAAGGTCGAATTACTTGATCTGAGGCCATTATTTCCGCATGAGGCCGTGATCCACTCAACTTCAGTTGGCAATCTGTAAACCAAATAGTTTGGAAGCGATTCGTTGTTGTGTTCCAGTTTGGTTAGCCAGTCACAGAATGCTGTTGCATCATGCCAGGAAACGTTCACGGCAGGATCAGCAGCGGTTTGGGGAAATCCTGGTTTGGCCCAGTTGCGGCGACTGGCGTTTGCGAATGCCTCATAGTCTGAGACTCTGGTATGCCGGACCGAAAATAAGGCGTTTGGGGGCGCGACCAGCAAAAACCGCATCCCTAAAGTATTTGTCCAGGCGCCTGGAAGTTCTATCGCAGCATTTGTCGAAGCTACCGCAGGGATATTGGGGGTATCATCCGAAGAAACCACGGGCCTAAGTTCACGCAAATTGGCCTCGTTGACCTTGGGCTGCAGTTCTAAAGGTGTGGCAGCAGCAAAGCCAGTCGGAAGCTGAAAGTCATTACTCTCCGGCGATGGTAGAGGAACGGCGACTTTTATCGGCTGCGTTGAGTCAATTTGCGCTGGTTGCGGCAGGGTAGTTTCCGATTTTTCGACGCGCCTGGAATTAAAAAAGATCGTAAGAACGATCATTAACACAAACAACCATGTTAATATCCATAGATACGATCGGATTTTGGAATATTGGATACTGCATAGGTATCCCTCTTACCTATTATTTCAATCGATTTCTGTTGAAAGCGCAGTTGAAGAAGTTGGAAGACAAACCGGAATAGCCGTTCAGGCCGCATCGCGCGTAGGGACGAAAAACCTCCCTATTGGCCGCTTACTCCCTCACCCGCAAACCGCCATCAGGATCATCGCCAAAATAAACGACCGGTATAATGTACGGTCATCAATAAGCTGCTCCATGCTCTTGCACGGATTGAATTGTGCGCTCAGGAAAGCCTTCATGCTGCACTGATGATTCTAAGAGTATTTTCGTTCTTTTCCAATCCGGGTGAAACCCGGGGTTCGGACCCGGGGATTTTCCGGGGTACCCACTAAAATCACTCCGATTCGCTCTCCGCCAGGCGCCGTTTCGCGATTGCCTGCTTAATGACATGGCCATCCACGGTTTTGGCTGGGGGAATTTTCACCAGGTAAAGCAGGGTTGGGACGATATCGATGGTTTGAGCCTTCTCAACCTTGCCGTGGATGAATCCCCGTCCGCACAAAAGCAGGATGGGATTTTCCTCCGCAAACCGCCCATGCAATCCTCCGGTTTTGCCTGACCCGGTAATGGTGTAGCCCGGCAAGGGGCTGACAATCAGATCTCCGGAGCGGTTGTTATGACAGCCGAGAGCGTCGAGTTCCTTGCGGCCCAGGACCTCGGCGCCTTCAATCTCCGAAAGGACTTTCGTCGCCTTGGCGCGTTCCTCATCAGTTACCTTCCGGAAGTACACCAGGTGCACCCCTGCCGCTAATACCACAACTTGCGTATCGGAGGTCAATTGCTTCTGGGAAGTCGCGACTCGGAAACCTGCTCGCTTCAAGGCTTCCGCGGGTACGGCCGAAACCGCTTTGTCTTCAAAGGAGGACATGCCATGGTCCGCATTAAACGTGATTAACGTTTGCTCATAAATGCCTTTGAGCTTAAGTTCGCTGAGCAGCCGTCCCACCGCCTTGTCAATCGAAAGCACTGCTTCCTTCACCTGCTCACTTCGGGGACCGGCCTGATGCCCGGCATGGTCTGCCGCGCCATAGATGGCCCCGATGAATCGAGCCTGTTTGTCCAGTTGCCCGAGTATGGCGTCGGTGGTTTTCTCCGCATTGTCATAGCCAGCGGTTTCATAAAAATCCACGCCCCGATGCTCCAACATGAAATGATTTACCGCTCCGGTTTTCCATCCGGCCTTATGTAGTGTCTCCGCGATCGTTTCGGCCTGATTATCCCTCGGCGACTGAATGATCCGATCCTCCTCCTTGAGATATTCAGAGTTGCAGGCGACTCCAGTGGTTCGCGGGTAGGAGCCGGTGACCAGCGAGGTCATATTCGGCGTCGTTACGGTCGGAAAAATCGGCCGCGCATGCACCACGCGGACCCCTTCCGCGATCAGTTTTTCCAAATTGGTCGGGTGATACCACTCAATGTAATCCGTGCGAAACCCGTCGGCGGTCAGGAAAAGAATGTACTTGGGTGCCCGGGCCGCGTTCGCCGGGGTGCCGGAAAACAAAATCGAGAGGATAAAGCAAACGACACTCGCGTTGCGGAATTTGCTCCGCGAGTGCACCCGAACGTGCACGACACCGCGCTCTACGGCTGGCGCGTCGGTAATTTCCGGCGTGGCCATGACATTAATCTCGCAGACCGCAATGCTGCTTTCCCCGTTTTAGAAGCTCAGGAGATACAGACAGCAAAATAGGCTGGTGAAAGGCGGCGGAGGTCCCTGAGAGTGGGATGCACTCTCAGGAAAATGGTGATTCCAAAATTCCGGCAAAAAAATTCTTATTTTTTATCCGCGCGCTTCGCTTCCCAGTCGCGTGTTTGCTCTTCACCGTCTCGATTACGGTAAGTCATCTTGCCGACGATTTTATCTCCCTCGATCTTCCCGGTGTATTTGTTCGTCATGGAATTGCCGTTAAACTCTCGGACGACTGCGAAGGAAACTTTCTCACTCTCTACTTTGGCATCGGCGATATCGCGCTCGGAGGCTTGTCCATCCCGGCCCGGGGCTGAAATCTTTCCCGTGAGCTTGGAATCGGCAACTTTCAGAGTGAGCGTGTTTGTCCGGTCTGCCCCTCCATTGCGTCCTGGCATTGTCCAAGTCCAGGTGCCGGCGGGGTCTGCTTTCTTATCATCGCCGTAAGCGACTGCTGCGAAGAGCAGCGCTCCGGTAAACGTGGCTAATAATGTGGTTTGACGTATTTTTTTCATAGATGTTCTTTTGTTTGCTGGTGGTCAGCGGACAATACCCCTTCTCCGCCGTTTCGTCCACTCCGCCACCCATCTCCGCCAAAAGTTGAAACCCCAGGATTATCGTTTCATCTTGATGGATAATTGCTTACTCCGATATTTGGTGACGACCGGTCCAGCCAATTTGTCGTATCCGTGGACACCAGCAGCGTCCCGGGATTGGAATTCCCTCGCCCAACCGCCAGCGTGAACCCACTGCCGAAAGCAGCTCCTTGCAGGTTCCGGGATGTTCCCGAGTTTTGCGGTATCCACGTGAGTCCGTCCGACGAAGTGAGCAGGTCGCCCTTATCCCCCAGAACCAAAAGGATGCTATCACAAAAGGAAATCCCGTTGAGACGGTTGGTTGTAGGAGAAATATGCGCTTGCCAATTGTTGGACTCCGAAGCACGGAGGATTAACCCGGCGGTTCCAACCACGTAAAAGTGTCCCTTGGCGAACGCCACCGCGTTGAGGTCATTTGTGACCCCGGACGGCACGATTCGCCAGTCGCTGCCGTTTGTGGAGGTTAGGATTGTGCCGGCCTGGCCCACGCAAACATACTCATGTTCGCCGTAAGCAATGCCAGAAAGGTTCTGTGTAACACCGGATGCCCGGTTCGTCCAAAAATCGAGAGAATCCGCCATGCATTGAAAGCTAAGCACGCAAGGCAGCGCGATCTTCAACAACAACTTGGAACTGAGATTCATCGTACGTGGCTCGGGCTTTGATTGCGGAAAATATTCTCTACCTCAACTTGGTGGTCGTCAAGAGCCACCGACCATTGACAATAATCTCCGCATTGAACAGGTTTTCGGCGTGAACGAGTTAGCTCCCCATGATTTCAACCTTTCAAGCACGAGTTCAGGCCAAACATACTATTCGGCGGCACTACGCGCATCGCCCATTCCTGACCCGCTATGAACACGCTGCGAAAACTGTTCGGTCCAAGCAAAGAGGAAATCTGGCGACAGCTCTGCACCGAGCTCGGGGCGGAATACGTTCAGGGCGGCGCTTGGAAGAAGGACAAGGTCCAGGCCACCCACGATGAGTGGACCATCACGCTGGATACCTACGTGGTGTCCACCGGCAAAACCGTCATGCATTTCACCCGGCTGAGAGCACCCTACGTCAATCCCGACCACTTCCGCTTCACCATCTACCGCCGTGGACTCTTCAGCGAGCTCGGCAAGTGGCTCGGCATGCAGGACGTTGTCGTCGGGCATGAGGACTTCGACCGGGATTTCGTCATCAAGGGCACAGACGAGGGAAAGCTGCGCGCGCTCTTCGACAATCCAAAGCTCAGGGATTTGGTCGCCGCCCAGCCAGAGATTCACTTAACAGTCAGAGACAACGACGGGTCCTGGGGAGCGGACTTCCCTGCCGACACGGACGAACTATACTTTCACGTCCACGGCACTATTAAGGACGTGGAACGCTTGAAATTGTTGTTTGAGTTGTTCGCTGAGACACTGGATCAGTTGTGCCACATCGGCTCGGCCTACGAGAACAAGCCGAAGGTAGTCTTGTGATCGCAATGCCGAGGATTCCTTGGCCGAACCGCGCCACGCCCTAGGGTTTTGTCGAACTGGTATTTTCGCGCCCGAGTCTTCAATGCATTGTAGAAGATGAGTTAGCGAGACTCCATTTTAACCCCCGCGTCCGGAGCGCCCATTCGCCCAACCTTTGATTGTTGATGACCTTGGTTTCCAATTCTCAATTTCAGGCCGCGAAGCCTCCGTCGGCGAGCAGGCTCGCGCCGGTGATGTAGCTGGCTTCGGGACTCGCGAGGTAGGCCACAAAGCTGGCGATCTCATCAATTTTGCCATAGCGCTGCAGGGCTGTGATTGGGACCAGTGTCTTCGCGAAGTCGCTGTCTGCCGGATTCATGTCAGTATCAATCGGGCCGGGCTGGACGTTGTTCACCGTGATACCGCGCGCGCCGAGGTCTCGGGCCAGTCCCTTGGTAAAACCCGCCACCGCTGCTTTTGTGAGCGCATAGACCGAACCGCCGATGAAGGGCATGCGTTCGCTGTTCGTGCTGCCAATGTGAATGATACGCCCGCCTTCGCGCAGATGCCGCGCGGCTTCCTGTGTCGCAACGAACAATCCGCGCACGTTAATAGCGATTAGCTTGTCGAAATCTTCCAGCGAGAATTGCTCTATGGGAGCGAAGATGCCGGTTCCCGCGTTATTCACGAGAATATCAATAGCCCCGAATGTCCCGATCGTTTTGGCAACGGCCTGCCGCACGGCTTCGGTGTCCGCAGCGTCCGCTTTGATTGCCAGCGCTTTTCCCCCGGCCGCTTCAATCGAGCGCACGACTTCCTTGGCCTTATCGGGTGACGCGCTGTACGTAAGGGCGACAGCCGCGCCATCAGCCGCGAGCCGTTTCGCGATCGCCGCGCCAATGCCGCGTGAACCGCCCGTGAACAGTGCCACTTTGTCTGCCAGTTTCCTCGTGATGTTTGTGCTCATATTGATTCTCTCGTTCAACTTTCAAGTGTGTTGTCCATCTGCCGTCAGCTAATGGCAACCTGGCAATGGACCGCCCGCATTTGCGATACTTTCGGGCCGTGGGTCAAGCCTTGAACTTCACCAAATGACCTGGTTGCGCGGTTGCGCTTTGCATCGTCACGTTTCCTTTAAAGTCCTTATAAACGCGATGAGCGCCTGCACGTCGGCGTCGGTGAGCTTCTCCCCAAATTTTGGCATTTGTCCCTTGATCCCGTTTTTGATCAGCGAGCTGATGCGGGCATCAGATTTGGTGACTCCATGCAGGTCAGGACCCTCGTCGCCACGCGCATCGCTCCCGTGGCAATGAGCGCAATTTCTCAGGAACAACGTGTAACCCTGGTACGCCGGGGCGCCGGAGGGTGGAATCACCGCTTCTGCCGTTATTGGAGATGGCGCGGCTTGCTTTGGGCGGATGATTTCACCGGTGGCGAAAGCGATGCCGATTGCCATCAGCCCAGAAAAGGTGGCAAGGATGACTCCTTTCCTTTCAAGAGACAATTTCATGCGAGTTTCCTTATTTCCCGATCGTCAATAACCTGCGATGGAATTTCACCCGAGCTTCGCATCAACCACCGCAAGGCTGTGGGAGTTCTCCACATAATTCACTTCGGTGATGCCCAATACAGTGGGAAGAATCTCGGGCGCCACTTTCATGGGCCCCGGTTTTGGCGCGCTGCCTGGCGCTGGCTGTGGAAAAGCAGTGGACGTGGCGGTGTGAAAGGTGACGTTTCCCTCCACCTTCTTGAGCGTTTGATGGATATGGCCGTTGAGCACTGTAACGGAACCAAATCGTTTTAGCAGACCCAGCGCGCGCTCAGCGTCCGCTGTTCCCCAGCCCCATTGCGGATAGATGGACCACAATGGCACATGGGCAAATACCACGATTGGCGTGCTGGCAGACAGTCCGCTCACATCGTCTTTCAACCAGGCCAGTTGTTCCTCCCCCAGAATGCCGAGGCCTCCCTCAGCGATGTTCATAACGTTGACAAGGCCGATAAAGTGAACGCCCCGCTGGTCGAAGCTGAACCAACCGCTGCCCTTTGTCCCTTTGCCGAAACGCATGCGGTATTCCTTGCCACCGTCGCTGATCACGTCATGCTCGCCCGGCACATAAAAAATCTGGACCGCTTTCGCTGTCTTGAGCAGTTGCTCCAGTGCGTCGAATTCTCCTGGCTCGGATAAATGCGAGAGATCTCCCGTGTGCAGGATAAACTCAGGCGCGCTCGGCAGGGCATTAATTTTGGCGATCGCCTGTTTGAGCGTGCTCATCACATCCGTATTCGCCGGCTTGTTGAAACCGATGTGGCTGTCACTGATTTGCACGAAACTGAAATCACGCGCTGCCCCGGCAGAGCTTTCCGCGCCCAGTGCGCTAACGGAATATAATATCTTCGAGCTCAGAACTCCCCCACTCACGGTCCACAACATGCCGGTGCCGGCCCAGGCCATGCATTTCAGGAAGCCGCGCCGGTCAACGCCATCCCGCGCGTGGTCCTCGGCAATGTGCTCCGCGTTCGCCGTCAGTAGCCGGGTTTCCCGGATTTTGGTTGGGTATTTTTTCATATGATTTGATTTATTTTTATGTTGTCCATCCATCCATACCGGCCAGGCCACGAAAATATTCCCCTCCACGGAACAAATTCTTTTCGGGAATAAAACCAGCCGCAGATTGGTCTTGTATATTATCGGCAGCAGTAACAAATGGTTCGAGTGGACGCCCGCGAACGATCGGAATTGTTTGAAGAGACCGTCCTGCCGCATTTGGATGCGGCTTATAACCTGGCCCGCTGGCTCGCTGGCAATGACCACGACGCGCAGGATGTCGCCCAGGAGGCGAGTTTGCGCGCCTTCAAATACTTTGGCAGCTTTCGGGGCGACAACGCGCGGGCCTGGCTGCTCTCCATCGTGCGAAATTCGTTTCATACCTGGCTGCGCAAAAATCGCCCGGTCGAAAAAACGGCGAACATTGATGATGAGACGTTGGATATCGAAGACTCTACGGCCACTACCGAAACGGTTAACCCGCATTTCGCTGACGCGGATGCGGTACGTCGCGCGATCACTGAGTTGCCGCTGGAGTTTCGTGAGATCGTGATTTTAAGGGAGATGGAAGGATTCAGTTACAAAGAGATCGCCGAGCTGGTCGAAGTGCCCATTGGCACCGTCATGTCACGTCTGGCGCGCGCGCGCAAGTTGCTCCAAAAAAGCCTCGCCGCCGCCTTCAACCCCGGAGACCAACGATGAATTGTCAGCAGACCAAACCGTTGCTTGGTCCTTATGCGGACGGAGAGTTGGAAGCCGCGAGCATTCTCGAAGTGGAGAAACATATTCACGATTGCCCCGCGTGCGGGCTCGAATGGCGCAACCTGCAGAGTTTAAAAAAGACGCTGAAGCAGGATGCCCTCTACTTCACCGCACCTGCGGAACTGCGGGGGCGAATAAAGGCTGAACTGCCTTCACCAAAGCGCCCTGTCCTGCGGCGGTCCGTTTGGAATTGGAACTGGCTCACCACCGCAACGTCCGGGGCTTTTGCCGTCTGCCTGGCACTGCTACTGTTGGTGACCCGGACTCGTCCTTCTTCGGAACAACAATTAATCCAGGAGATTGTTTCCAGCCACGTACGCTCGCTGATGGCGGACCATGCCACGGACGTCGCCTCAACCGACCAGCACACCGTCAAACCCTGGTTTAACGGCAAGCTCGACTTCTCACCACCGGTCAGGGATTTGTCGGCAGAAGGTTATCCTCTTACTGGCGGCAGGCTCGATTATTTGGGTCGGCGCCCTGTTGCGGCCTTGGTTTTTCAACGTCAGAAACACATCATTAATCTCTTCGTCTGGCCCGCGGCAGACCCCGATTCCAGGCCTGAGCCCATCAATCCCAGGCAAGGGTACAATTTAATCCATTGGTCAAAAGGAGGAATGGCTTTTTGGGCCGTTTCAGATTTAAACCAAAAAGAGCTGGCCGAATTTGTTCAGGACTTTTCCGCAGACCAACCAGTCAATCCCTGAGCCCGGTGTCACAGAAAGATCACAAACCCGTAACAGGGTGTACCGGCAACTGGTTGAGATTTGCGAGTTGAGGGTCCCCGAATTTTTTTTATAGGAGTCAACAGAGTTAACAGAGAGAGAACGGAACGCTGAACGGAGTGATGGAGCCAAGTCATTTTCGATTTACGATTTTTGATTTTGGATTTGAGGGACGGCACTGCGAGACACGAATTACACCAATTAACACGAATTTGATTTCGGGAACGGGGAACGAAATTTTTCAGAGGTAACGAAATGTACGAAGGAGTTGGGACACAGAACGGAGTGATGGAGTAATGGAGTGTTGGAGTGATGCGCGGCGGGCCCGCTGATGGTGTCTTGTGGTGTTGAAATCGCCTACTTTCGCGAGTTCGAAGTGCAACTAGATGCAACTTGGTGCAATCTAGTGCAACCAACTGCAAGCAGCTGCAACTCTGCGAGGCGTGCTCGTACACAACCTGTAGATAAGTGGGGACGATCCGAAAATTTCCCGGGGACGTTCTTCGACAGCTTCTGTGAAAAAAAACTTTGGGTCAGATTTAGTCAGGATTACTCAGATTTACTCAGAGATGGTCAGAATTGGTCAGACTGGGTTTGATTGGGCTGCCAGTTCGATAAGTGACAGGATGCAGGTGAAACGCGGAAGGGAGATGCATGCAAATTTGTGCACGTGCAAAAACATGCAAAAACATGCAAATTTGCGCAAACCTTGCAAAACCACTGACTTAAGTGGGAATAAGCGGGACAAAGGAATTTTCGATTTGCGATTTTTGATTTTTGATTTGAGGGGCGATGAGCGGAAATCTTTACCGTGGTAAAGTTTTAAATTCGTGAATTCTTTAGGAATTCGGTGCTTTTTGAGCAGAAAACTTTACCGTGATAAGCTTTTTGTCGGGCGGTAAAGTAGTTTACTGAAGAGTAGGTTCCTGAGGCGGTTGAGAGTTGAGAGTTGAGGGTTGAGAGTCTGAAAGCGAGGCAAACACCTTCCCCCCCGGAGCCCCCGGAAAACGGCTTTCCAGGTGCAACGTTGCTACAAACCAATAGAATCAGGGGTTTCTGCGTTTTCCAGGTGCAACACCGCATCTCCCAGGTGCAACATTTTGATCCCAGGTGCAACATTTGAATTAACGGAGTGATGGAGTGTTGGAGTGTTGGAGTGTTGGAGTGTTGGAGTGATGCGCGGGCGGGCCCGCTGATGGTGTCTTGTGGTGTTGGAATCGCTTACTCTCGCGAGTTCGAAGTGCAACTAGCTGCAACTTGGTGCAATTTAGTGCAACCAACTGCAACTAACTGCAACTTGGCGACGCGTGGGGGTACACCATATATAGATGAGCGATCGCTATTTTCGATTGTCGATTTTTGATTTGCGATTTGAGGGACGTTGAGCGGAAATTTTTTAACAGAAGCCAACTAAGGGAACGAAGGGAGGGACCAATAATGAACGGACGGAATTTTAGGTAACCAAGGAGACGAAGCTAACGGAGAGAGAAGGCCGACGCTTTCTTGAGATTGGGAATTTGGAAACTCACTAAGCAGACACTTGGAATTTGCGGAATTATGCGGAATTATGTGGAATTATGTGGAACGGAAAACCGTCCAGACATGATTTTCGATCTCCGATTTCAAAAAATAAGTTTAGGGTCAGATTTACTCAGGTTTGGTCAGATTTAGTCAGAATTGCTCAAAGTTACTCAGATTGGATTTCCATGAGCGAGTTCAGTAAAAAAATGTTTGGTTCGGATTACCTCGGATAGCCTCGGATGGTTTCGGTTAGCTTCGGAGTGGCTCGGATCGGTTGGATGTCGATCCGAGGTTATTTTGAAAGCTTTGATAGACCTTTGACCTTTCCCCCCGGCACCCCTGCCGGACCCGTGACACCGTGACATTATCGTTAAAGCCTAAGGAATAGCGGCATTCCACCCGTGACAAAGCCGTGAACAACCCGTGAACACAAGCAGACAAGCTTTAACGGAGTAATGGAGTGTTGCTCGACCAGAATGCGGCGGGTGAAGCCTTCCGCCCCCGGAGCCCTAAAACACGCGTGTTTGCTGTGTACGTGTGTACTAGCCAATAAAATCAAGGGTTTGGTGAGGCACGGATGGAAAAGGCTATCTGTGTCATGTGTGTACCGTCTTTGCAGGTTGTGGTTAGGCCCAGGCGCTGTATGCCAAGCGCTCCCCCGGAGGGTGGAATCATCTGTGTTTGCTGTGTACGTGTGTACTAGCCAA
>JADMIO011583388.1_pt1 | contig 55059 bp, 36 predicted proteins | sample 8958161 | NCBI WGS metagenome assembly JADMIO01 (sample SAMN16585339, study PRJNA669376) | soil metagenome | isolation source: Crop rotation soil | place: USA: Cullars Rotation, Alabama | collected 2011
CCGCGACTTCAAGTCACGTGAATTCCAAGCTTCGGATCCCACTGTGCTGGAAAGGCAGGTCGGCGGAAGCGACCGAGTAGCCGGCCTGGAGGAGCTTCGCGACGGCCGGTATGGGCGCGCCGCCGTCGTCGAGCAAGCCGGCCTTGCCCTTGTCGCTGACCCAGATCACCACCTGCTTGTTCCAGTTGTCCTTCGGGTGGAGGAACAGGGCGGGGAGCTGCTCGCCCTTGTCACGGGACGTGACTAGGCCGGCCATGGCGAGGTGGTCGCCGCCGTCGACCTTGGCCTTCAGGTCCCAGTCGACCGCGCCCGCGTCGTCGACGCGCCGGCCGATCATCGCGTCGAACGCGCCGCCCACGACGCGGCGGAACTCCGCCAGCGACTTCTCGTCCTTCGGCGAAAGCGCCGCGATGTGCTTGGCCCCGTTCTCGGTCATCCACTTCACGACCGCGCGCTCGTGGGCGTCGCCGACCTGATCCCCGCTCGGCTTGGGGTGCTGCGCGTCCCACACCGACATTTCCGCGACCGTCAGCGGCTTGAAGTCGCGCTCGATCACCGGCTCCTTCTGACCGAGCTGGAACTGCTTATTGAGGAAGTTGTAGATCGCGGTGCGGGTGACCGCGTTGTAGTTGTGCTCGAAGTGGGTGAAGGCGTGGGCGTCGACGCGGTCCTCGTGGCCGAGCATCTTGTAGAGTTTCTGGAGGTCGGGATAGCCCTTGGTCATCAGCTCCTTGGTCCAGTCGTTCGCCGCCACCATCGCCAGTGGCTTGGGGGCCGCGAGGGCGGCGATGTCGATGTTGCCGGCGCCGATGCGGAGGTAGTCGGCGTTCTCGCAGGTGCAGCCGCCCTGCATCCCGGTGGACACCATCACCACCGGGCAGGAGACGGCCGGCCGCTCGTCGACGGCGAAGAGCATGAACGTCTGCGTGCCGCCGCCGCTGGCCCCGGTCACTGCAACCTTTGCAGGGTCGACGTCCGGCAGCGACTGGATGAAGTCCAGGGCCCGCACCGAGTTCCAGGTCTGCAGCCCCATCATGCTCTGCAGGCGCAGCTCGGCCTGCGGGCTGAAGAAGCCCCAGTTCTCCTTCGTGTTCATCGTCTCGCGCACGCCCGGCCGGTGCTCGGGGAACTGCACGGCGCTGTCGGCGTAGCCGACCATGTCGTACATGAACACGACGCAGCCCATCCGCGCCAGCTGCACGCACCGCGCCTGCAGCGGGTATCGGCCGCTCACCTCGAAGCGCTCGGCGCCCTGCGCAATTTGCCGACGGACTTCTTCAGGTCCCGCGTCGTAGAACCGGCCATTGTTCCAGTGGCCGTGGGGGCATAGCACCGCCGGGTGCTTGCCGTCCTTTCCCTTAGGCCGGTACAGGCTCCCGGTGACGAAGTGGCCGGGGATCGACTGGAAATACACTTTCTCGACGGTGTAGTCGTCGCGGTCGACCTTGCCGTGGACGACCGGATCGAGTGGCGTTCGCGTCGGCATCGGCCACAGGCCTGTGGCGACCTGCGCCTGGCGGCGCAACTGCTGAGCCCGGGTGGCCCACGCCTGCGGCGAATCGACCGGCGTGAAGGGGAAGTAGTCGTCGAGCGTACGCAGCTTGCCGAGCCGCACGTCCTGCGGCGCCTGCCCCGGCGGCAGCGCACGCGGCGCCGCGGCCGCCGCGGCGGCGCAAAGGGTCCCGTTCACCACCGCCCACACCGCCGCCCACCGCGCCGCTGAAAGGGTCACGTGCTCCTCCGATAAATGAGGCAAGAGATCAGGCGGCCGGAAGTGTAACGCCGCCGGCCTCCGCGCGCAACCCACCGCCGCCGCGGCGCGAATCCGGGAAGGATTTGCCAAGGTTTCGGTTGACAACGCGGAAAAATGCTCCCATCATGTCACGACCCAAGGGGGTCCAGGCGGGGTCCTGCCAGAGCGTCGTCTGGGAACGCAAACGGAAGCCGGGTGGGGCGGCGGGCGCTGCCCGCCCGTCTGTCGGCTCAGGGCTCGAACCGCATTCATAACTGACCGTCGTGTCGCCCGCCGTCGGCCCGCCGCCGTTCGGGCACACGGGACGTGGAACTTGACCGGAACGGCTGCCGAAGCGCCGGCGCCACAACCCGCGCCGTGACAGTGGGAGAGACACACATGATCCGCAGCAAGAGAATTGCCCGCCGCACCAGCAACACCGCCCCCCGCCAAAGCGTCGTCGTGCCGGAGCGGCTCGAGCCGCGCCAGCTCTTTGCGGCGGTCTTTGACAGCGGCGGGTTCGAGTCGCCCCGCTACACCACCGGGCCGCTGGAGACGCAGGACCCGCTGGGCCCGTGGCAGGAGGACAACGCCACCGCCGGCGTCGCCCGCGTCCAGACCGACCTGGTCGCGTCCGGCGAGCAGGCGGTGCGCCTGTTCCGCCCCGCCGCCTCCGACGGTGACACACGCTACGGCGTCGTCAAGCCGGTCATCCCCAATGGCGTGCTGAGCATCATCCGCGTCAGCTGGGACATGAACGTCCCGCAAAACAACCAGGCCGGCGTGCCGTTCGGGCCGTTCTTCGGCGTCGAAGCTTACGACGCCAGCCTCACGCCGACCCACCCCCAGCTCGCCGGCTCGCTCGGCGTCGACGCCACCACCGGCGACGTCCTCTACCAGGACGGCACCACCGGCTTCCTCACCGAGACCGGCTTCAACGTCCACCTGGGCCAGTGGAACCACTTCACGCTCGAGCTGAACTACAACACCAAGCAGTACACCGTCTTCGTCAACGGCGACGACAAGGCCACCACCGGCTTCGTCGACGACGCGGTCGTCGGATTCACCGACGCCCCGCTCGCGGCACTGGCCGCCACCGCGCAGTCCGTCGGCACCGCCACCGGGTCCGCCTACTTCGACAACTACGTCATCGACATCGACACCGAGGCCTCCCGCAGCGCCCCCGTCGTCAACGCCGTCTACGTCTCCGGCTCCTCCTGGAGCGGCGACTTCCTCGACTACATGCAGGACCAGGGTTACGGCGACGATCAGTACGGCTACGCGGTCCCCGCCAATGACCAGCTCAACGAGCTGCCCTGGATGAACCTGAACCAGGTCAGCATCCGCTTCAGCGAGCAGGTGCACGTCGACGCCAACGATTTGCAGATCCGCGGCGTCAACGTGCCGAACTACACGCTGGACCCGGCCGGCTTCCACTACGACCCGAGCACCCGCACCGCCACCTGGCGGCTGGCGAACGGCCAGTCGTTCAACAACGACCGCATCCTGCTCGACCTCGACGGCGACCTGCCCAGCGGCGTCACCGACAACCAGGGCAACCTGCTCGACGGCGACTGGAACAACCCCGGCGGCCCCAACCTCAGCCCCGGTGACAGCTTCCCCAGCGGCGACGGCACCGCCGGCGGCGACTTCCGCTTCCGCATGAATGTCCTCGCCGGCGACACCGAGCGCGACGGCTCCGTCCTCGCCAACGACTACTCCGAGGTCAAGAAGCGTTTCTTCACCAGCACCCGCGAGCCGACCAACGACCGCGCCACCTACGACATCTTCCACGACATCGACGGCAGCGGGCAGATCCTCGCCTTCGACTACTCCGAGGTGAAAAAGCGGTTCTTCAACACCCTGCCCAGCGGCGAACCAGCCGGGTCTACCTTCGGCACCGCCTCCATCACCCGCGCGGTCCTGGCATAAGGGTCACACCGTCCATCGAAACGGGGCCGGACCGGCGAACCGGTCCGGCCCTTTTCATTGGGCAATCACCCATGATTTGAAGGAATCGCGCACTGCTCGCCACCGGCGCTGGCCCCACTCCTCTCGGCGGCCGATCCGGCGCCCGTGGCGGGGGATGCGCTCTTACGCCGCCAGCGCGTCCTTCACATCGCCCAACACTTCGTCGGAGACGCTCGCCAAATCGTGCCCCAGCTCGAGCCCCCGCGGGCGAATCTGCGCGACGAGCGAGAACGGATTGGGCTTGCGGGCCTGGACCGCGAACGTCCAATACCCGCCCCCCACCGCGTTGCCGGCCACGTCCCACACCTCGCCGTCCGCTAGGTCGATCGTGTAGGTGCCGTTGTCGTCCGAGTACCACTTCCCCGATGGCGCGGGGAGCGAATACGTCACCGTGCACTTCGTGCCCGGCCGGTTGCGCTTCACCTTCACCATCAGCGGCGAGCTCGTCGCGCCGAACGGGTCGGTCACGCTGACGTCCGCGGTGTCGATGCTGTTGACGTCCAGCCCCCCCGCGTCGAGGTAGGTGATCGTGAACTTGTACGCCTTTCCCCCGGTGACCACCGCCTTGCCCTTCAGGAACGCCCCCGGCGCCGTCACGTCCGGCGGCAGTTCCGCCGGCACGACCGGCGGCGGCTCGGGCGCCGCTTGCGTAATCGTGTACATCCGGCTCGCCGTGTCGCCGCTGACCACCGTGTAGCCGAGCCCGTCGAATTCCGACACCGCCGCCACGATGTAATACGACCCGGCCGGCACGCTGGAGAGGCTGAAGAAAGCCGCCGTGGAGTACTGCATGTAGGTGCCGGCGGTGAGCTGCGGCAGGGCGACGTCCTGGGAAATGGTGTAGTAGTAGCCGCCCTGCCCGAACGGCTGCGACGACAGCCAGAGCGACAGCCCGATCGACCCCGAGTAGCCCGAAGCGTCGAAGTTATACACCCGCGCCGTGAGCGACGCTGTGCCGGCGTCGACGGTGGGCAGCGTCCAGGTCCACTCGCCCAGCACGAGCGAACTCATGACCGCAGACACGGCCGGCGACATCACCGCCGGCGACGCCGCGACGTCGGGCGTTTCCGCCTCAACCGTCCCGGACATCAGTTGCCGCGCCTCGAGAACCTCGCAAGAAACCGCCACCCCGCTCCGCGCCCGCTTCACCGCCCGCATGTCCCCTCCCGCCCCGGCCGACAGCACCGGCGCAAACCCATCGGCGACACGAAGGGAGAGATACGATTCGGCGGACGTGCCGCCCAACCGCCGCCGGAAGATGGGTGAACGGGGTCGCCGCTGCGACGTGGGACGCCACACCCTGGAGCGAGGGCAGGAAATGGGACGTGAGCCGCGGGCGACATTACTCCCTCTCCCCTGGGCCTTCGCTTAGGCTCAGGACCCGGCGTGACCGCGCTAACGTCGACGGAGTACGAGCGACTTAATGACCCGAATGTCCAGCCCCGTTTGAGCTTGGCAGCAAATCAATCCACCGTCCCACCACCTCCAGCGCCTCGCGGTCGACCGTCTGGCTGTCCAATGGCGGCATGTTGAAGACGTCGCGGCGGCGGGCCATGCGCTGGTAGAGCAGGGAGCGGGCGCGGTCGCCGGGAGCGGCCAGCAGGGCCCCGCCGACGCCGAGGTCGGCGGCAATCGGGCGGGTATTGACGAGGCGCTGCAACTCGAGCGGCGTGTCGAAGCGCGCGTCGTAGGCGGCGCGCACGCCGCCCGGGCGGTGGCACTGGGCACAGTTGGCGTCGAGGTAGGACTTCACCCGTAGCTCCAGCGGCGCGTGCTCGCCGCCGACGGCGGCGAGGCGCGGGAGCTTCGCGATCGAGTCCGCATCAACGGGGCGGGTGAACAGGCCGCGGCGGCTCCAGTCGAGGAGCTGATGGACGGCCGAGGAGGGCGCCGCCCGGTTCAACTGGCGCGTGCTCAGCCCCAGCGCCCCGCCCGCGAGCGGCGAGTGGCACGCGCGGCAGTCGTCGGCGGAAGGGACCTTCCACGTCCCCGGCGGCAGGTCGACGAGCGCGCCTTGCGTGGTGAGTCTCGCATCGTTCTGGTCCGCGTCCCACACGTACGTCGACGCCGTCGTGCGGGCGGCGCGGTCGAGGACCAGCACGCGCGTCTCTAGCTTCCGCCCGGCGCGCTCCACGTGCTGCACGAGCACCGTGCCCGTTGGGAACCCCCAGGCGCCGCGGTCGGAAAACGCGATGGTCGCGTCGCCCGGCAGCGCGACCCAGCGCCGGACCGTCGCGCCGTCGAGCCACTGCGGCGTGTTCACTTCATAGGGGAAGACGCCGGCTTCCGGCGTGAGGTCGATGAGGGAGCGGAACAGGCCCGTCTCCGACAGCCGAAGCGGCTGGTCCTTCGCCGCCGGCGGCAGGTGGACCGTCATGGCCGGCTCGCGGGGGGCGTCGGAGCGCTCGGGGGCACGGAAGAGTTTGGAAGCCTGGATCGGCCGCGCCGTGAAGTCGGGACCCTCGTATCGGACCGACAGCTCGGGCCGGCCGCGGGCGTGGTAGAAGTCGAGGCGGAGCGGGTGGCGGCCCGCTTTCAGGGCGACGGCGCCGAAGGCGTCGCGCGGGCCGCGGGATAAACCAATGGAGGCGACCTCGGCGCCTGCCACGAGCAGCTTGGCGGCGCCGGAGCTGTGGACGGTGAAGGTGTAGAGGCCGTCGCGATCGACCTGGAGCAGTCCGCGGAAGCTGAGGCCGACGGGGCGGTCGTCCGGGTGCCCGGGGAGGGAGAGGTCGGTGGTGGTCCCGGTGCGGGCCGAAGGCTCGCGGTCGAACATGGGCATGCGCGGGAATGCACCTTCGAGGGAGCGACATTCCAGACCGGCCGCTGTCGGTTTCACGGCGACGGGGTCGCGGTGCCGCAGCACCGAGACCGTCGCCGGCGCCGTCTTGACCGAGCCGATTGCGTTGCTGACGACGCATTGGACGCGCAGCCCGTCGTCACTTGCCGAGAGTCGGCGGGCGTGGCGCGGGTCGGAGCCGCCCGCTACGGGCTTGCCGTTCTCCAGCCAGTCGTAGCGCAGGGGCGGCTGGCCGATCGCGTTGACGGTAACGGTGACGTCACCCCCTTCTGCCGCGGACACGTCATGCGGCGCGCGGACCATTTGCGGCGCGGCCTCGCCGGAACCGGCGACGTGGAAGATCCGGCGCAGCGTGCCGGTGTTGGGCTTGAACTGGTTGTCCTTCACCCACGCGTTGCGCTCCAGGACGTAGAGACTGCCGTCGGGCGCGACCTCGAGCGCGACGGGCCCGGCGAGTCCGGAGGCGAACGGCTGGGCGCTCCACGGGTCGGCGGGGTCGAGGCTGCGGACCCACCCGTACATGAAGTCGGCGAAGAAGTACCGGCCGGCGTACTGCTGCGGGAACTGAGGGCGCGGCGGGTCGTAGAACACGCCGCCCGTGATCGACTGCTGCGGGCCTTCCGCGTAGGCGTAAACCGGCGGGCGGAAGCGTGCGTCCGTCGTCGGGCCCTCGCTCAGCGGCCAGCCGTAGTTGGCGCCGCGGACGGCCTCGTTCACTTCCTCCCAGCGCGAGGCGCCGACGTCGTTGACGAACATCCGGCCCGTGTGCGGCTGCACCGACAGGCCGAAGGGGTTGCGCAGGCCGTAGGCCCAGATGGCGCCGTACTTGCCGGCGGTCTTGTGGACGAAGGGGTTGTCGGCCGGGATGGAGCCGTCGGGATTGAGACGGAGGAGTTTGCCGAGCAGGGTGTCGAGACGCTGCGACGGTTCGCCGGCGGTTTGTTCGCCGATGGAGACGTAGAGCTTGTTGTCGGACCCGAAGCGGATGCCGCCGCCCTGGTGGCCGGCGGGGATGGCGCCGCCCATCATTCGCTGGTCGTCGCCTTCGAGGAGGATTTGTTCGCTCCGTGGGTCCGCTGTGTCGCCGCGGAGGGTGAAGCGGCTGACGACGTGGTGGGGGAAGGGGAGTGGGGCGAGGTAGACGACGTAGAGCAGGTTGTTGTCGGTGAAGCGCGGGTCGAGCGTGACGCCGATGAGGCCGCGCTCCCACTGGCTGTCGACGTCGAGGCGGAGGGCGGGGTCGGGGAGGAGTGCGCCGTTCTTGACGACGCGCAGCGCGCCGGTCTGCTCGCAGACGAACACGCGGCCGTCGGGCGCGACGGCCATCGCGGTAGCGCCGGTGAAGCCGGTGGCGATGACGCGCTGGGCGAAGCCCTCGGGAAGGTCGGGCACCCGCGCGAGGTCGGACGGTGTCGATCCCCCAGCGACCGTTGTGCTTAACGACAGCACGATCGCGATGACCGTGATTCCGAGGACGGCTGCAGGGTGGCGCATCGAGTGCTTGCTCATCTGATTCTTGCCGGCGGGTCCGGAAACGTCCTCACCGCAGCGGCGGCTCCTGTCCCCTCTCCCTTGTACTCAGGGGAGAGGGCTAGGGTGAGGGGCTCTGCATTTGAGAGCTCAGATCTGAGATTCCAGATACGCCCCTCACCCCGACCCTCTCCCCTGAGTACGGATGTCTTGGGATCTGCGATTCCAGATTTGAGATTCCAGATACCAAAAAGACATCCGGGCCTTCGCCCAGGGCTCAGGACCCGGCGTGGCAGGAAGCACCTCTGCCTTCATTGCGATCCTCCGCGCCGGCGCAACAGGGTTCAACGCGCGGCATCGGACACCCTCAGTGTCGCCTTCCGGACCGACAGGCAATCATTCCCCGAGGACACCAGGTGGACCGTGCGCCCGTCGGGGCTCATCCATTTCGTCGGAAAGCTCCCCGTCTCACCGGGGCCGACGTCCCAATGCTCGGTGGAGTATACCGTCGTCCACGGCCCCCACGGCTCCGGCGCGTCGTACACGCCGAAGCCGCCTTCGAAGCGGGGGTCCTTCCCGGGCAGGATCTGGCACCACAGGTACCGTTTCAGCGCCAGGTCGTACGTGACGGCGGATCGGTAGCACTTGCCCGGGTGGGAGAAGACGGCGCCGCGTTTAGCCACGTCCTTCGTCCACACGGCGCTACCGTCGTGGTCGACCCGCACGAAATAGTCGAACGCGTCCCGCTCCCGCACCCGATCCTTCCTTACGCGCGCCAGCACCATCCGGTCGGCGGCCTCGTAGGCGCTGCCCGCGTCGTGGGAGTAGACGTAGACGAAATCGTCGCGGGCGCCTTCGTAGTTGCGGCCGAAGTTGAGGAATGTTGGGCAGCCGAAGCTCTCGGCGAACTTCCAGTCCGCCCACCGCCATCTTGCGCCGCGGTCGGTCGACCATGCGACCTGTGCGTTGCCGGCGTTCCGCGCCAGCAGGTACAGCGTCCCGTCCACCATCAGCATGCCACTCGCCTTGCGGCCGCGCGGGCCGTCGCCGCGCTGCTCGGCCGAGGGCGAGCGGAGGTTTTCGCCAACGAACTCCGACGGCCCGCCGGTGATCCGCGCCAGGCCGAGGCTGAGCTTCTCGCCGCGCTCCGCGAACCCGCTGCCGTCGCCGTAGGCCGCGTAAAGCGCGTCATCGTCGCCCCACGTCATCGGCCAGTTGTCACTGCCCTTCGCCCGCCGCACGATCGTCTCCGCCGGCGCCCACTCGATCGACCGGATGACGGGACTCGGCGGGTACGGCGCGACCGCCCCCTCCCGTGGCGCGTCCTGCACCGCGTCCACCACGATCCGGAAAAACCCCTCGACCCGCGCGCCCCAGTCGTCGTTGCCGCCGGGCAGTTGGGACTTGGTTGAACCGGTCCCGAGGCGGACCGCGACGATGTCCAGACTGGGGCAGACCACGACGAAGCTATCGCCCAGCCCCAGCGCCCAGAACGTGTCCTTCGGCATGTGGGTGTAGTAGCCGCGCCGGTCGCTGCCCCAGTAGAACGCGTAATACGGGAACGGCCCCGGCAGGTCGGTCGGCGTCGTCGCCTCGCGGACGAACGCTTCGCTCAGCACCCTATGGCCGTCCCACTGGCCGTTGCGCAGGTAGAGGTAGCCGATCCGCGCCAGGGCGCGGTGCGTGATCGTGATGCCCGAGGCGAACTCGCGCGTCTTGTGCCCGTCGATCTGCTTCGGGCGGTACTGGTTGTCGCGCCACTTCCACTCGTCGGGCGTCGCGCCGATGACGTCCATTACCCGCCGTTTGAAGACGGGCGAGAGGTCCTCGTCGAACTTCAGCGTGAGCAGCTCCGCCAGCATGTTGGCGGTGTCGTTGCTGTAGATACCTTTCGTGCCGGGGCGGTAGACCAGCTTCGGCGGCCGGCCGTCGTCGAAGCCGGCCGTCATCGTCGCCAGGTGCCGCAGGCGGATCTCGCCGAGCCAGCCGGTCGCGATGTTGTCCTCGCGCTCCCGGCCCATCTGCGGGTAATGCGACGTCGCCAGGTCGTCGAGCTTCAAGAGGCCCGCGTCCACCGCCAGGCCCAGGACGGTGGTGCCGACGGCCCCCTTGGTGCACGACTTGATGTCCGCCAGCGCGGTGGGGTCGCCCCACTCCTTGACCAGGTACCCGCCCCGGACGACGCACCCGGACCCGCCGCCGAAGCGCTGCGCGTACGCCGCCGCCTCATCCAGCCGCTGCGGCGACATGCCGCGATCTTCAGGCGCCGCCCGCGCCCATTCCCTGCCAGGCCAAACGGGCTCAGCCTGAAGCGAGGCCGAAGCGATCGCCGAGACCATCGCGATGAGCAGAGCCCGTTTCATAGGCACCCTCCGAAGCTGTCGCAAAAAGGCATGAAGGCCGAGACGCCGAGACCGCGGAGGGAAGAGAAGCCGAACCTGTGAGATAGAGGATGGAGGATCGTGCGGAGACATTCCCTCCGTCCCCGCAATCTTCTCCGCGTCTGGTCGTCTCGGCGTTCATCCCTCGGGATCGCAGAAGAAAGCGTGTCACGAACCACCCCGCCGCGCGAACTCTAAGCCGGTTCGGGTGTACTGTTTACCGATGACACCGTTGCGCGGGATCGTCGCTTTTGTGGCCCTCCTTATCGGCCCGGCCGCTGTGCTGGCGGCGGACGCGTCGGCGCCGGTGGAGTTCAACCGCGACGTCCGCCCGATCCTCTCCGAGAACTGCTTCTACTGCCACGGCCAGGACCCCAACCACCGCAAGGCCGAGCTGCGGCTGGACGTGCGCGAGTCGGCCCTGAAGGAGCAGGCGATCGTCCCGGGCAAGCCGGAGGCGAGCAAGCTGGTGGCGCGGATCAACAGCGACGGCAAGAAGCGCATGCCGCCGCCGGACTCGCACCGCAACCTGTCGGCCGAGCAGAAGGAACTGCTCACGCGCTGGATCGCCCAGGGGGCGGCGTACCAGCAGCACTGGGCGTTCGTCGCGCCCGTCCGACCGAAAGAGCCCAAGGTGAAACACACCGGCTGGCCGCGGAATCCGATCGACCAGTTCGTCGTGGCGCGGCTGGAGAAGGAAGGGCTGTCGCCCTCGCCCGAGGCGGACAAGCCGACGCTGCTGCGCCGGGTGACGCTCGACCTGACGGGGCTGCCGCCGACCCAGGCGGAAGTCGACGAGTTCCTGTTCGACAACCGGCCGGACGCCTACGACCGCGTCGTCGACCGGCTGCTGGGGTCGCAGGCGTACGGCGAGCGGATGGCATTGCCCTGGCTCGACGCGGCGCGCTACGCCGACTCCAACGGCTTCCAGCAGGACGGCGACACGTTCCAGTGGGTGTGGCGCGACTGGGTCGTGCGGGCGCTCAACGCCGACATGCCCTTCGACCAGTTCTCCACCGAGCAACTCGCCGGCGACCTATTGCCCAACGCGACGGCCGAGCAGAAGGTCGCCACCGCGTTCAACCGCAACCACCTGCTCAACGGCGAGGGCGGCGCGATTCCCGAGGAGCAGCGGTTCAACAACCTCTTCGACCGCGTCGACACCACCGCCACCAACTGGCTCGGCCTGACGATGGCGTGCGCGCAGTGCCACGACCACAAGTACGACCCGATCACGCAGCGCGACTACTACAGCTGGATGGCGGCGTTCAACCAGGTGCCGGAGTCGGGCGTGCCCGGCGGCGGCCCCGGCCGCATCCGCGTCGCCAACCCCGTCATCGAATTGCCCACGGAGGAGAACAAGAAGCAGCTTGCCAGGCTGAACGACGAGCTGAAAAAGGCCGAGGAAGCGGCCGACGCGAAAAGCAAGTTCGAGGCGGAGCTGGTGAAGTGGGAGCCGACGGCCACGCCCGAGACGCCGGAGATCTCGCGCAACCTCCAGCCGATCCTCCGCACGCCTGAGGACAAGCGCACCGACGAGGAGCGCAAGCAGCTCAAGGCCGGCCTGCGGGCGCACTTCGAGCAGAAGATCTGGCCGGGCATCGCGGCCAAGGACTCGAACCTCAAGCGCGCCGACGAGCTGAAGCGGCAGATCGCGCGGTACAAGAACGAGGAAGTGCCGCGGGTGATGGTGATGTCGGACGACCAGAAGCGGACGACGCACATTCTCGACCGCGGCGCGTACCTGACGCCGCGCGAGCCGGTCGAATTTGCCACGCCCGCGTTCCTCCCGCCGATGCCGGCGGACGCGCCGAAGAACCGGCTCGGACTCGCCCGGTGGTTATTCTCAGCGGAGAACCCGCTGACGGCGCGGGTGCAGGTGAACCGGTGCTGGCAACTGTTCTTCGGCACGGGGCTGGTCAAGACCAGCGAAGATTTCGGCGTGCAGGGCGAGTCGCCGATCTACCAGGACCTGCTCGACTGGCTGGCGGTCGAGTTCCGCCAGCCCCAGGAGGGCATACGGCCGTGGAGCGTCAAGCACATCCACCGCCTGATCGTCACGAGCGCCACGTACCGGCAGAGTAGCCGGGCGACGCCGGAGCTGATTCACCGCGACCCGGAGAACCGGCTATTGGCGCGCGCCAGCCGGTTCCGCATGCCGTCGCTGGTGCTGCGCGACGTGGCCCTGACGACCAGCGGCCTGATCGACCGCCGCATCGGCGGGCAGCCGGTCTACCCCTATCAGCCCGAAGCGATCTGGGAGCCGCTGGCGATCACCAAGGAGCGGGACTTCACCTACCCCGCGTCGCACGGCGCCGACCTGTACCGCCGGAGCCTGTACACGTTCTGGCGTCGCACCGTCTCGCCCGCGAACCTGTTCGACGCCGCCAACCGCCAGACCTGCCGCGTCCGCACCGCCGTCACCAGCACGCCGCTGCACGCGCTGACGACGCTGAACGACGCGACGTGGGTCGAGGCGGCGCGGGTGCTTGCGGCGAGGGCGATGGAGGCCAAGCCGCAGGCGGAAGACCGATTGGCGTACGTGTTCCGGCAAGTGCTCGCCCGCCCGCCGTCCGCCGGCGAGATGACGATCCTCCGCCGGATGCTCGACCGCCAGCACGCGATCTACGCCGCCGACGGTGCCGCGGCGAAGGCCGTAACGTCCGTCGGCGAGGCGCCGAAGGACATGAAGGTGGACGTGGCGGATCATGCGGCGTTGGCCGCGGTGTGCCTGGCGATCCTGAACCTGGACGAGGCGTTGTCGCACGAGTAAGTAGCACGGGCATCTTGCCCGTGTCTTGACGTTCGAAAGAGAAGAATCATCGGCTGGAAGCCCATGATACGGAACATGCTCGACGAACTGCTCACCAACCACCACCGCGTCACCCGCCGCCAGCTCTTCGGCCGCTCAGCGCAGGGCATCGGCCTCGCCGCGTTGGCGTGGTTGCTGAAATCCGACGTCGCTCGCGCCGCCCCCGTCGTCGGCCAACCGGGCTTGCCGAACCTCCCCCACCGCGCCGCCAGGGCCAAGCGCGTCGTCTGCCTCTGGCAGGGCGGCGGCCCGAGCCACGTCGACCTGTTCGACCCCAAGCCCGAGCTCCAGAAGTTCGCCGGCAAGGACATCCCCGACAGTGTCCGCGGCATGACGCGCCTGTCGACGATGTCCTCCGGGTACAAGAAATGGCCCGCGACGCCCGCCATCAAGCCCTTCCGCAGGTACGGCCAGAGCGGGCTGGAGATGAGCGAGCTGATCCCCCACACCGGCTCGATCGCCGACGACCTCTGCTTGGTCCGCTCGATGAACACCGAGGCCGTCAACCACGCGCCGGGCGTCACGTTCTTCATGACCGGCGCGCAGGTGCCCGGCCGGCCCAGCATGGGCGCCTGGGTCACCTACGGCCTGGGTTGCGAAGCGAGCGACCTGCCGGCGTTCGTCGTGATGACCTCCTCCGACCGCGGCAAGACCTGCGGCCAGCTCTTCTACGACTATTACTGGGGCAGCGGCTTCCTCCCCAGCCGCTACCAGGGCGTGCGCTTCCGCGGCGTCGGCGACCCGGTCCCCTACCTGAACAACCCCCCCGGCGTCAGCCGCGAGGCGCGCCGCGCCATGCTCGACGACCTCGCCGCCCTCAACGCGCAGCACCTGGCCGACTACGGCGACCCCGAGATCGACACGCGCATCAGCCAGTACGAGATGGCCTTCCGAATGCAGGCCAGCGTCCCCGACCTGCTCGATTTCTCCAAAGAACCCAAGCACATCCTCGACCTGTACGGCCCGGACGTGCTGACCAAGGGCAGCTTCGCCTACAACTGCCTCGTGACGCGCCGGCTCATCGAGCGCGGCGTGCGGTTCGTGCAGCTCATGCACGCCGGCTGGGACCAGCACGGCAACCTCTACACGCAACTGGCCGAGCAGTGCCGCGACACCGACCAGCCGTCGGCCGGGCTCGTGAAGGACCTGAAGCAACGCGGACTGCTGGAAGACACGCTGGTGCTGTGGGGCGGCGAGTTCGGGCGCACTCCCTTCGGCCAGGGCGACCCCGCCAAGCCCGCCGGCCGCGACCACTTCGGCCGCGCCTACAGCTGGTGGCTCGCCGGCGGCGGCGTCCGGGCGGGGAGCGCCTACGGCCAGACCGACGACTTCGCCTGGAACATCGTCCGCGACGGCGTCCACGTCCACGACATGCAGGCCACCATCCTCCACCTGCTCGGCATCAACCACGAGGCCCTCACCTACCGCTACCAGGGCCGCCAGTTCCGCCTCACCGACGTCCATGGCCAGGTTGTCAGTGGCATCCTGGCCTGACCGATAGACGATGCTTGCCGTGCTCCGCCGACGCGATACCATGCGCTCGCGCACTTCGACCCCGGCGTCCACCCGGCGGAAGCGAGCCCCATGCCCACCGTCCTGATGATCGGCGCGTTCGACACCAAGGGTGCCGAGTACGACTTCCTCCGCCGCCAGCTCGCCGCCAACGGGTGCGACGTCGTTGCGGTCAACGTCGGGACCCTCGGCACCACGACGCTGTTCCCGGTTGACGTCGAAGCCGACGAAGTCGCCCGCGCCGGCGGAAGCGAGCTTTCCCGCCTGCGCGAACGCCGTGACCGCGGCGACGCGATGAAGGTGATGGCCGCCGGCGCGGCGGTGGTCGCCAGGCGGCTGTACGACGCGGGCCGCTTCGCGGGCGTCATCGGCATGGGCGGCACGGGCGGCTCGGCGGTCGTCAGCGCCGCCATGCGGGCATTGCCCGTCGGCGTGCCCAAGGTGTGCGTCTCCACCGCCGCCGGCACCCCCACCGCCGCCGCCTACGTCGGCCTCAGCGACGTCGTGCTCGTGCCGTCGATCGTCGACGTCGCGGGTCTCAACCGGGTCCTGCGGCTCGTGCTGGGACGCGCGGCCGGCGCGGTCTGCGGGATGGTCCGAGCCGCCGACGCGGAAACCGGCGAGGACGCCGCCGCAGGTAAACCCGTCGTCGCCGCCACGATGTTCGGCAACACCACCGACTGCGTGAACGCCTGCCGCGCCGCCCTCGAAGGCGCCGGGTACGAGGTGCTCGTCTTCCACGCGACCGGCACCGGCGGGCGGTCGATGGAGATGCTCGTCGACCAGGGGCTCGTCGACGCCGTCCTCGACATCACGACGACGGAGTGGGCCGACGAAATCTGCGGCGGCGTGTTCCCCGCCGGGCCCGACCGACTCTCGGCGCCCGGCCGGCGCGGCGTGCCCCACCTGGTCGCGCCCGGGTGTGTCGACATGGTCAACTTCGGGCCGCCCCAGACGGTCCCGAAACACTACCGCGACGCCGGCCGGACGCTCTACGAGTGGAACCCGTCGGTCACGCTGATGCGCACGAACGCCGACGAGAACCGGCGGATGGGCGAGGTCGTTGCCCGAAAGCTCAACGCCGCCGCCGGCCCGGTAGCAGTGCTCGTCCCGCTCCGCGGCGTCTCCGTCCTCGACGGCGACGGCCAGCCGTTCTGCGACCGTGATGCCGACAGCGCCATGTTCGAAGCGCTGCGGCGCTCGCTCAGGCCCGACATCCCCTACGTCGAGGTCGACGCTAACATCAACGACCCGGTGTTCTCGACAAAGGCGGTGGAGATGATGCTGGAGTTGATCTCCCGGAAGCAAAACAAAAGCTGAACGACAACGTGCGCGGCTGACCGAGGGCGATCGCCATGTCATTTTCCCGACAACAAGTTCTCGAACGGTTGCGCCGGCAGATCGAGCAGGGCCGGCCGATCATCGGCGGCGGCGCCGGGACGGGGATCAGCGCCAAGTTCGAAGAGGCCGGCGGCATCGACCTGATCGTGCTCTACAACTCCGGCCGCTACCGCATGGCCGGGCGTGGCTCGCTCGCCGGCCTGATGCCCTACGGCGACGCGAACGCCGTGGTGATGGAGATGGCCGCCGAGGTGCTGACCATCGTCCGCGACACGCCCGTCCTCGCCGGCGTTTGCGCGTCGGACCCCTTCCGCTCGATCGAGCGGTTCCTCGGGCAGCTCCGGGACGTCGGCTTCAGCGGCGTGCAGAACTTCCCCACCGTCGGCCTGATCGACGGCAACTTCCGCGCCAACCTCGAAGAGACCGGCATGGGCTACGACAAGGAGGTCGAGATGGTCCGCACCGCCCGGCGGATGGACCTGTTCACTTCCCCCTACGTCTTCAACCCTGACGAAGCCCGGCGGATGGCCGACGCCGGCACGGACGTCGTCGTCGCGCACATGGGGCTGACCACCGGCGGCACCGTCGGCGCCCGCACGGCCCGGACGCTGGACGACTGCGTCGGCGAGGTGCAGCGCATCGCCGACGCCGCCCGCGCGGTCCGCCCGGACGTGATCGTCCTCTGCCACGGCGGCCCGATCGCCATGCCCGCGGACGCCCAACACGTGCTGCAACGGACCACCGGCGTCCACGGCTTCTACGGCGCCTCGTCGATGGAGCGCCTGCCCGTCGAGACGGCCATGACGGAACAGGTCCGCAAGTTCAAGGCGATCTCACTGAAGGCCTGACCTCAGAAGCCGGAACCGTGAATGCGACACAAGCCAATCGACCCGAAGCTGTTCGCGGAGAACCGTCGGCGGCTCGCAGAGCTTCTGCCGCCGAACTCCGTGGCGGTGGTGAACGCCAATGACCTGATGCCGGCCAACGCCGACGCCACGCTCGCGATGCAGCCGAATTCTGACCTGTTTTACCTGACCGGGGTCGAGCAGGAGGAGAGCGTGCTGCTGCTGGCGCCGGGCGCTGCCGACGAGAAGCTGCGCGAAGTCCTGTTCCTGCGTGAGCCCAATGAGCACCTCAAGACCTGGGAGGGCCACAAGCTGTCGAAGGAAGAGGCCACGGCCGTCTCGCGGGTGAAGGCGGTCAAGTGGCTCTCGGAGTGGCCCGCGGTGTTCCACGGCGCCATGTGCGATGCCGAGCACGTGTACCTCAACAGCAACGAGCACAAGCGGGCGGTCGTCGAGGTCCAGACCCGCGACGCGCGGTTCGTCGCCGAATGCCGGGCCCGCTACCCGCTTCACCAGTACCACCGGCTCGCCCGGCTGATGCACCGGCTCCGCGCCGCCAAGAGTGCCGCCGAGCTGGCGCTGTTGCGGGAGGCCGTGGCGATTACGGACAAAGGGTTCCGACGCGTCGCCCGCTTCGTCCGGCCCGGCGTGACCGAGTACGAGGTCGAGGCGGAGTTCGCGCACGAGTTCCTGCGCCGCCGCGGCCGCTTCGCCTACAACCCGATCATCGCCTCCGGCGCCAATGCCTGCGTCCTGCACTACGTCGCCAACGACCAGGCGTGCAAAAAGGGCGACCTGCTGCTGCTCGACGTCGGGGCATCTTACGCGAACTACAACGCCGACCTCACGCGGACCATCCCCGTCTCCGGCCGCTTCACCCGCCGCCAGAGGCAGGTCTACGACGCCGTGCTCCGCGTGATGCGGGCGTCGGTCAACGCGGCGGTGGTCGGCAAGCTCCACCGCGACTGGCAGCGTGAGGCGCAGGCGATGATGAACGAAGAGCTCCTGTCACTCGGGTTGCTCAAGCGAACGGACATCAGGAAGCAGACGATGGACGAGCCGGCCTGCCGCAAGTACTTCATGCACGGGCTGGGGCACCTGCTCGGCCTCGACGTGCACGACGTCGGCTACACGACCGAGCCGTTCGCGCCGGGATGGGTCCTGACCGTGGAGCCCGGCATCTACCTACCCGACGAGGGGTTCGGCGTGCGTCTCGAGAACAACATCGTCGTGACCGAGTCGGGCCCGGTCGACCTGATGGCCGAAGTCCCGGTCGAGCCGGGGGAAATCGAGGAGTTCATGGGCAAGGGTCGCTGAAGGGGACTGTGGCATGGCGACAGTGGCTTACGCGGCGGCGCCCCCGGCGGGTGACAGGACGATCCTCGGCCACCCGCGGGGGCTCTTCCTGCTCTTCCTCGTCGAGATGTGGGAGCGGTTCAGCTACTACGGCATGCGCGGGCTGCTCGTGCTGTACCTGGTCACTGCGGCAACCGGCAACAACCCGGGGCGCGGCTGGTCGAAGGAGGCGGCCGCTAACCTCTACGGCTGGTACACAGGGATGGCCTACCTCCTGCCGGTCTTCGGCGGGCTGATCGCCGACAAGCTCATCGGCGCCCACCGCTCCCTGCTCGTCGGCGGCCTGGTCATCGCGCTCGGCCACCTGGCGCTGGCGGCCTCCGGCCTCGGCGGGCTGGCGCAGAGCCACCCGGGGATGTCCGTTTTCGTCTTCGGGCTCGTGCTCATCGTGATCGGGACCGGGCACTTTAAGCCGAACGTCTCGGTGATGGTCGGCCAGCTTTACCCGCCCGACGACCCGCGCCGCGACGGCGCGTTCACCGTTTTTTACATGGGGATCAACCTCGGCGCGTTCATCTGCGCGTTCGTCTGCGGGACGCTGGGCGAGAAACTGGGCTGGCACTGGGGCTTCGGGGCAGCGGCGGTCGGGATGCTGCTCGGGCTGGCCCTGTACGTCGCGATGCGCCCGCGCCTGCTGGGCCACGTCGGCGACCCGCCGCCGGGGAAGCGCAACTCGGCGCCCCTCTTCGCCGCCGCGGCGCTGGCATTGTCCGCCGCGGTCGCGTTGCTGTTTTACTGCGACGTGTTCGGCGCGGCGTCACGCGCCGTCGCCCGCGCGACCGCGTCGGGCGCCGGTGCGACCGCCGCCGCGGCAGTGCAGTGGGCCCTGGCGGCCGCGATTCTTTTGTGGGCGGCGCGGTTCGTGCGGAAGCAGGAGCCACATGACCGCGGCCCTACCGCGTGCATCCTGATCTTCATCGTGTTCAACGCGGTCTTCTGGCTGGCCTTCGAGCAGGCCGGCAGCAGCCTGAACCTCTTCGCCGCCGAGATGACTAACCGCTATGTCGGGGCCTGGGAAATGCCGGCGACGTGGTTCCAGTCGGTCGGCCCGCTGCTGGTCATCCTCCTCGCCCCGCTTTTCGCGGCATTGTGGTCGTGGCTGGGGCGCCGGGGCCGCAACCCGAGCATGCCCGCCAAGATCGCCCTGGCGCTGCTGCTCCTCGGCGGCGGGTACGTGTTCATGGTCTTCGGATCGCTCGGCACGAGCCCGGCCAAGCGCGCGTCGATGGTCTGGCTCGTCGCGACCTACACCATGCACACGCTCGGCGAGTTGTGCATCTCGCCCACGGGGCTGTCGTTCGTCACCCGCGCCGCGCCCGCCCGGTACGTGTCGTTCCTGATGGGAATCTGGTTCCTCTCCAACGCGATCGCGAACAAGGTCGGCGGCCAGATCGCGGGGCAGATCGAGAACATCGAGCGGGGCCGCGTGAGCCTCCCGTGGTACCACTGGTTCAAGCTCGGCGGCCAGGCCGACTTCTTCCTGATGTTCGTCTTCATGTCCTTCATCGCCGGCCTGCTCGTGACGGTGCTGACGCCGCTGCTCAAGCGTCTGCTCGGCGACCGGGCGTAGCCACGGCGCCGCATTGCGTCATCGCGGACCCGCGCGATAGCACCAGCCTCGGTACGCCATCGTCCCGTCACGCGTGGAAATGAAAACGCCGCTCCCGAGGCGGGAACGGCGGCGTTGAAGCGAGGGCGACGGGACTCGAACCCGCAACCACCGGATCGACAGTCCGGTACTCTAACCAATTGAGCTACGCCCCCGGCACTCCGCATCAACTGTGGGCCGGATACTTTATGCGCGCCGGGCGTCTTGTCAAGGGTGGCGGGCTAGCCGTGACAGCGCCTCGTCGTCTCGGAAAACAGTGGAAAGTAGGTGGAAAAGTCGTCGCCGGCGGCTTGAACGCGCGGCGGCGTGTTGTATACAGCGGCGCATGATCATCGCCGGCATCGACGAGGCGGGGTACGGGCCGCTCCTGGGGCCGCTCGTCGTCGGGTGCTGCGCGTTCGAGGTCGATGCCGAGGGCTGTGACCCGCTCGCCGACGCGAAGGCGTGGCCGTGCCTGTGGAAGCGGCTCGGCCGCTACGTCAGCCGCAACCGCAGCAAGACTGGCCGCAAGATCCACGTCAACGACAGCAAGCTCGTCTACTCCCCCGCCGGGGGGCTGAAAGAATTGGAGCGGGCAGTGCTGGCTCTGGCGTGGACGCGCTGGGACCCGTGCGACGGCCTGGAGGCGCTGCTGGGCCACGTGGCGCCCGACGCGTGGGCCGAGCTGGCCGAATACCCCTGGTACCGCCCCGCCGACGGCGAGCGGTTCCCGATCGAGCAGGAGGCGATGGCGGTGCGCCTGTTCGCCAAGGCGCTCCACGAGCACGCCGACGGCGCGGGGACGCGGTGTGTGCAGCTGGCGGCGCGGGTGGTCCCCGAGCGGCAGCTCAACCGCATGATCGACGCGACGCGCAACAAGGGCAGCATGCTGTTCTCGGTGTCGGCGGTTCACATGGACGCGCTGCTGCGCGAGTTCGGCGGGCGCAACCTGCTGATCGTCTGCGACCGCCAGGGAGGCCGCGAGCACTACGGGCATTTGCTGCGGCTGATGTTCGAGGAGTGGGCGCTGGAGGTGAACCGCGAGCAGGACGGCTACGCCGACTACACCCTCCGCCGCGACGGCCACGCCGTCCGCATCGTCTTCCGCGAGAAGGCCGAGGCGCAGTGCATGTCGGTGGCGGTGGCGTCAATGCTGAGCAAGTACCTCCGCGAGGCCCTGATGCGCCGCTTCAACGCGTACTGGAAGACGCTGCTCCCGGACGTGCAGCCCACCGCCGGGTATTACGGGGACGGCGTGCGGTTCCTGAACGACATCTCGGAAAAGCGGCGGGAACTGGGGATTACCGACGAGTTGCTGGTCCGATCGCGCTAGGCGCAGCGGCCCCGGCTGTTGTCAGCCTACGGGTTGGCTGGTACGCTGCGCCGGCACGCGGAGACGAGGCATGCCCGTTGAGAAATGGTCGGACAGCGTGGCGTTGGTGCGCCTGGCGGACAACCCGCACGTGGGCGACGACCTCAATGCGCTCGACGCCGCCATCCAGCAGAAGCGCGTCGACGCCGTCGTCGACTTCTCCGGCGTGCGGATGCTCAACTCCACCAGCCTCGCGAAGCTCATCAAGATCCGCCGCCAGATGAACGCCGCCGAGTCCCGCCTGATCCTCGTCGGCGTGAACGACAACGTCTGGGGCGCGTTCCTCGTCACCAACCTCGACAAGCTGTTCGACTTCATGGACGACGTCCCCACCGCCCTTGCCGCGCTGCAAATCAAGACGGGGCATCGACCAGGGTAAAGTCACAGTGATCCAAAAGCGAAGCGGGCGGACCTGTTCGGTCCGCCCGCTGTTCTATCAACGTCATCGGACTGGCTGACTAGAGCTGCGCCCCGGTCAGCTGAAGCCGCAGGAGCAGGACCGCGGCCGAGAGCTGCGGGTCGCTGGAGAGCAGGTCCTTCTTCTCGCCCTTGGCGACCTGCTTGTTGGTCTCCTTGTTCACTTCCTCGCGGACCTCGACGGCCTTGTCGTTGATCTTCTCCTGCTTGCCCTCGGCGGGGGCCGAGTTGGCATCGCGGAGGATGTCCAGCTCCTGCCGCGCGTCGATCGCCGCCCGCATCTGCTCAGGCGTCATCTCGACCGTCACGTCGGGGTCGACGCCCCACTCCGTGCTGGTCTCCTCGCGGTGGATGCAGCGGCCGCTGGGCAGGTAGTAGTGGCTGGTCGTGAGCTTCAGGTAGGCGGTGCGGTCACTCAGCGGGAACAGCATCTGCACGCTGCCCTTGCCGAACGTGCGTTCGCCGACGATCAGCGCCCGGGCCTGGTCCTTCAGCGCGCCGGAGACGATCTCGCTGGCGCTGGCGGAGTACTGGTTGACCAGCACAACCAGCGGCAGGTTGGTGTCGTTGTCGTCGGCGCGGGCGCGGGCGACGGTCTGCTGGTTGCCGTTGTCGCGCTCGGGCCGGGTGCTGACGATGTCGCCCCGACGGAGGAACTTGTCGCTCACGTCGGTCGCCGCGGTGAGCAGGCCGCCGGGGTTGTAGCGCAAGTCGAGGATGACGCCGCGCCCCCCGTGCGCCTCGATCTCGGCCACGGCGCGGTCCAGTTCCTTGGCGGTGTCCTTGGTGAAGTTGGTCATCCGCAGGTACGCGATCTTGTTCTCGGGGTCGACCATGTACTCCCAGCCGCCGCCGGGCAGGTGGTTCCACCCCTTCACGCTGGCGACCTTAATGGTCTCGCGCTTGATCGTGTACTCCTTGGTCTTGCCGCCCGGGCTGGCGACGGTGAGGACGACGGTCGTGCCCTTGGGGCCGGTGATCGTCTTCACCGCCTGGTTGAGCGTGATGCCCTTGGCGTTCTTGCCGTTGATGTGGGTGATGATGTCGCCGGCCTTGATGCCCGCCTTGTAGGCGGGGCTGTCCTCGAGCGGGCTGACGACCTTGAGGCTGCCGTCCTCGTCGCTCTGGATCTGGATGCCGACGCCGCTGAACTCGCCCTGCGTGGTCTTGTTGAACTCCTCGAGGTCGGAGGGCCAGATCATGCCGGTGAACGGGTCGAGCTCGGCGAAGGCGCCGTCGGCGAACTCGCTCCACAGCACCTCTTCGGGCAGTGAGACCGTCTCGCGGTTCTTGCTCTTGACGTGAACCAGGATCGAGCGGAGCAGCTGCATCTCGCCCGACTCCTTGGCGGACTTCATGATGTCGAGCTGGTCTTCGATCACGCGCAGGAACTCGCCCTTCTTCACCGGGTCGCCCAGCGCGGGGAAGGCCTTCTCCAGGCCCTTGGTGGTCAGCACGGCGCGGATGCCCTCAAGGCCGCCGGTGCCGAGTTTCTTGTAGCTGGTCTCGCGGAAGTAGTTCTCGCGGGCGTCGACGAGCGCGTCCCACAGCATGTCGAGGCGCACGCCGCGGAGCGTCTCGCGCCAGTCGATGCGGAAGCCGTCGTTGTCGACCTTCGGGTCGGGCTTCTTCTCGTCCTTCTTGTCGTCCTTGCCGTTCGCCTTGTCGAGCAGCGCCTTGGCCTCGTCACGCTCCTTAGAATCGGACTCCTGCAGGGCCTTGAGCGACTCGGGGGTGTAGAGCGCGAGCAGCCGGACACGGCGGGTGGCGGCCTTGAGCCGCTCCTTCCACTGCGGGTTGGCGGGCTCGACGGAGGCGAGGTCTGAATAGAGGCGCAGCGAACGGAGCCACTGCTCGGACTTGTCGTACTGCGCGGCCTTTTGGGCCGTGCTCGTGATCAGGTCGTCGACCCACTTCTCGGCGCGGAACGCCTTCTTGTCGTCGGCCAGGCCGTAGGCGCTGGCGGCGGCGTCGATGGCGAAGTCGTCCTTGTGGTTGTCCTCGAGCAGCTTGACGTTGGCGACTTCCTTCTCGTACTGCTTGTGCCGTTCGGTTGCGAACTCCTGACGCTGCTTCTCGAACTGCGACGTCCACGCGACCATCCGCGCCAGCGACGGGTCCTTGGAGATCGCGGCGGCCTGGTCGAGCAGTTCGCTGGTGCGGTCGAAGTGGCCGGCGCGGGCGGCGTCGACCGCCTCGACCTTCAGCTTCTGAACTGCGGCCACTTGTTCCGGCGCGGCGACTGCGACCTGGTCGCCCCGGACGGCCGCGGGCACATTGGCGCGGGCCACCGCATCGTCTTGTCGGGCATTGGGTTGCGCGGCTGTCCTTGCCGGGGCGGCGGTCGAATGCGGCGCGAGGCACGCCAAGCCCAAGCCCACGATCGCGATGCACGGAATAACCGCCCAGCGGCGTAAAGACCTGCTGCTCATATCGTTATTCATCCTGCTTCAGCAGACTCGTTCGGTCGAAGCGGAACCGGTGTCCCATCCGTGTCGGGCTGCCGCAGAATTGCACCGGGCACGCCCATTTTGAACAGTATGACCCGCCCCACCGCCCGTCAAACCAACACACCTTGACTCTATTACATAGACGGTAACGCCGGGGCCTTGGTTCTTATTGCAAGCCCGGCCGGCAGTTGGGAACGACCGCCCCGGCCGCCGCGCCAGGCGTTGCAAACGCTGCGGCCGGTCAGGTTTATCGCCGCTTTTCGGCCCGCCGCCGAAGGTGCTTTCCGGCCACGACTTCCGTATCATCCCTCGCCGCGCCCGCCGGCGCAACATTTACCACCATGCCCACCATCGCCGCCGAACTCGACCGCATTTTCCGTAACGCCATCCGCGACGCCTTCGGCATCGACGCCGATCCGCTCCTGTCCGTCGCCCAAAATGAGAAGTTCGGCGACTACCAATCCAACGCCGCCATGGGTCTCGCCAAGACCCTCTCCGACACCACCGGCACCAGGCACAACCCCCGATCCATTGCCGACCTCATTCGCACCCGTCTCGCTCTCGGCGACCTCGGAGAGTCGACCATTGCCGGGCCCGGATTCATCAATATCCGACTCTCAACCGACTTCCTCCGCACCCGCCTTGCCGCCGCCGGCGCCGACCCCGCCGGCCGCCTCAACATCGCCCAAACCGCCGCCCCCCAGACCGCCGTCGTCGACTATTCCAGCCCCAACATCGCTAAGCAGATGCACGTGGGCCACTTGCGCTCCACCATCATCGGCGACGCCGTCGCCCGCACATTGGATTTCGCCGGCCACGCCGTCATCCGCCAGAACCACCTCGGCGACTGGGGCACCCAGTTCGGCCGGGTCGTCCTCGCCCTGTGGTACGAGGCCGTCTTCGAACGCAGCGGCCGGCACGCCGACCTCGACGACCTCATCATGCGAGCCGAAAGTGCCACCAGGTCCTACACGCGGGACAAGGACGCCCCCGGCGCCAAGGCCGCATACCAGGCCGCGATGAAGCTCCACATCGAGGCCCTCGTCCCCTTCCACCAACGCTTCATCGACGAAGACCCCGCCGGGACGCGTTATTTCCTCCCCTACCTCCACGAGAACACGCTCGACCTCGAGGAGCTCGAGCGGGCTTACGTCTTCGTCTCCTCGATCACCGACGCCCCCGCCGCCGCCGCCGCGACCATCCGCCACCCGACCCACGGCCCCCGCCCGCTGGCCGACCTCCCGCGCCTCACCACCACCTTCATCCAGAACCCCGACCTGCCCGACAACGAGCAGGAAAAGCTCGCCTGGCAGAAGGCCCGCGCCGTCACCCTCGACGCCTGCAACGCCCTCTACCAGCGCCTCAACGTCCAGCTCGCCGACCCGACGATCCAAACCGAGCCGCTCGAGCGCGGCGAATCCTTCTACAACCCCTTCCTCCCCGACGTCGTGCGCGCGTTAAAGGAAAAGCGCCTCGCCAAGGAGAGCGAAGGCGCCACCGTCGTCGAAGTCCCCGGCTTCGAGAGCCCGCTGATCATCCAGAAGGCCGACGGCTCCTACCTCTACGGCACCACCGACCTGGCCGCCATCCGCTTCCGCGTCAACCAGCTCCACGCCCGGCGGATCGTCTACCTGACCGACAACCGCCAGATCCAGCACTTCCAGCAGGTCTTCTGGACCGCGCGCCAGGCGGGATGGCTGGACGGCGCCGAGCCGGCCCACGCCTTCTTCGGCACCATGCTCGGCGAAGACGGCAAGCCCTTCAAAACCCGCTCCGGCGACGTCGTCCGCCTGAAGGACCTGCTCGACGAAGCCGAGGAGCGCGCCGCCGCGATCGTCACCGAGAAAAACCCCGACCTCCCCCCCGAGCAGCGCGCGTCGATCGCCCACGCCGTCGGCGTCGGCGCCGTCAAATACGCCGACCTGTCCAAGGACCGCACGAGCGACTACGTCTTCGCCTGGGAGCGCATGCTGTCTTTCGACGGCAACACCGCCCCGTATTTGCAAAACGCCCACGTCCGAGTCCACGGCATCTTCCGCAAGGCCCGCTCCCTCGGCGTCCCCCTCGCGATCGACTACACCAGGATCCGCCTCGACGCCCCCCACGAGCTGTCCCTCGCCCGCCACCTGCTCCGGCTAGGCGAAGTCCTCGAAATCGTCACGCGCGAACTCAAACCCCACCACCTCTGCAACTACCTCTACGACCTGGCCAACCGCTTCCACGCCTTCTTCGAACACTGCCCGGTGTTGCAGAGCGAAGAGCCGACCAGGGGCAGCCGCCTGGCCCTGGTCGACCTGACGGGCAGGACGCTGGCGCTGGGGCTGGACCTGCTGGGGATTGAGCACCCGGAGCAGATGTGACGCGCAGGGGGCGACTGCGTGTCCCCCCTCTCCCCTGTACCCGGGGGAGAGGGCAGGGGTGAGGGGCCGACCCCAGTAGCGCCGATACTGAGAAAACGGGGGTTCAGCCTGCAATGCTCAAGCGACAGGAACTGCGCAGAATCGCCCAAGCCCGCCTGCGCGACGCCGAAGTCCTGTTCCGTGCCAAGCGCTACGACGGCGCGTTTTACCTCTGCGGCTACGCCTTGGAGGTTGCGCTCAAAGCGCGAGTGTGCAGGACTCTCCGTTGGCAGGAGTTCCCCGCAACCGCCGGCGAATTCCAAGGCCTGACGTCATTCAAGACACACGACCTGGATATCCTCCTACTCCTCTCCGGCCGCGAGCAGTCGGTGCGCTCGAAGTACCTGACCGAATGGACCGTCGTGACGGAATGGGACCCGGAAGCGCGTTACCGGCCGATCGGCACCGCGACAGCAAAACAGACGTCGGATACAATCGCAGCAGTAACGCGCATCATAAAGCGATATGAACTACGAGCTCGCAAGAAAGATCAAGAACGCGATCAAGCGGGCCGCCACGGAGCGGGGCGGCGTCGACTTCGCCGCGCTCGTACTACGTGAGAACTCGCCGAACCGGTGGGACGTCGTACTCGCCGCGCCGTGGCTCGCGCGCAAGGACCGTGCGACGCTCGACCTGTTCTCGAAGGAACTCCGGCGGTCGCTCAAGATGCCTGAATTCATTCAGATCTCGCGGATCGTGCTCCTCGACCACATCGACCCGTCGCGCGAGCCGGTCCCCGCGATCGTCCCCGTGGCCGACGACCTCGGCCGCGCCGCCGGCCCGGGCCGATTCCTCGGCGTCGAGGCCAAGGACGCGTACTTCCTCATCGCCAACGGCGCGCTGCAGCGGTCGTAACACTCATCGCTCCGCGGATGTGTCCGGTGGGTCCGACGCCAAACGCACATTAAAGCCGCCGGACGAACAGACCCTATTGATCCGAAAAATGGGTGACCAGATGGCAACGCTGAAGTCGATCATCCGCGCCTATGTCGAGATGGACAACGACCGCGGTAGCAGAACCGAGCGGCGCGGGAGCTCGGCCCGGGCGCCCGCGGCAAGCCGCTCTACTTCCAAGCGGACCTCTAGCTCGAAACGCAGCGGCAAGACCGCTACCCGCGCTCGCAGGTTGCAACGTGGTGCCGATTGATGCGATCGCTGACCAAGGCCCAGCTTGAAGCGATTCTGCGAAAGCGCCTGCGGCTGCGCTCCCCGCACTTCGCCCTTTGCAAGTGGGGCCGGATGGTGAGCGGCTCCGTCGTCTCCGAGACGTTCCGCGGCAAGACTGACCACCGGCGCCAGCGCATGCTCCGCAACGCCGTCGAGGCCGAGCTGGGCTACGACGTGGCGAACCAGCTCGTCGGAACGCTCCTCGCCTACACGCCGCTGGAATGGAACATGGACTTGGCGACGACAAGAAAGGCCGTGCCGGACCGTCACCGACCGCGGTCCCGCTCGACCTCGCATGCTCCGCCGCGCGCGTCCACCCGACGACTAAGCACAGCCAGGATCCAGAAGATCCTGACCACGGCCCTCCGCCTGCGCGAGCCGCGATTCAAGCTCCACGACGACGGTTACTTCGTCAGCGGCTCCGTCATCTCCGAAACCTTCCGGGGCCAGGGCGACCTCCAGCGCCAGAAAACCATCCGCAAGGCGTTCGACAAGGCCCTCGGCGAAGACTCTTTCAGCGCCGTCGGCACCCTCTTAGCGTACACGCCCGAAGAGTGGGACATCGACCTCGTCGCGTTCTCCAACGGCCGCCGGGCAGAGGCAAGGTAGCTGCGACCATGTCCCGAGAGCGGTTTCGTCGCTCCTGCATCCGTTGAGGAGACGCCTGTCGCGTCTGGGTGACGTTATCGACATGATTCAAACCCACGCATAAAGTCACGTGAACGTCGCACAGGAGGGGCCGCCATTTCCTCATTGCCTGATACCCTGGACCCGGCGTCGCTCGACTGGGCGCTTAAGCACCTGCAACGCTTTGGCGACACGGATATTCTTCCGCCCGCGTTCGAGTACGAAGCGATGGCGCACTGTTGGACCGGTGTACGGGCTTCGCTAAGTTCCGTTGATTTGGGGGAGTACCGAACACGCTCGCATCGCCGCCTTCTAACGCCCAAGACCGGTATGGCATTCAGGGCGGCAGTTCAACTTGATCCGATTGATTGCGTGATTTACACCGCTGCTGCATACGAAGCAGCGGCTCTCGTTGAAGCGAATCGAGTACCGCGGGACCGCCGAGTTGCCTGTTCGTACAGGATCGACTTGGACCCTCGGGGTGGATTCTTCAAGGACGCCATCGGTTGGAAGGATTACCACGCGCGTTCATCGGAGCTTGCGACATCCGGATCCTTCACGCACGTGGTGTCGACTGATATCTCGGACTTTTACAACCAGATTTACCATCATAGAGCAGAGAATGCGCTGGAAGCGGCGGGCGTAATGCCCGATCGCGCAAAAAACATCGAAGAGCTCTTGATGGGTTGGACTGCGAAGCAGTCTCGCGGCCTTCCTGTTGGCCCACACGCGTCAATCCTGCTTGCTGAGGCCACTCTTACAGATGTGGACTCTTTTCTGTTGCGACGGGGATTTACCCATACGCGATACGTGGACGATTTTAGGGTGTTTTGTGATAGCAGGCGGACGGCTGTCCGTGCCGTCCATGAACTCGCCCATTATTTGCACACAGCTCACCGGCTGTGCTTACAGCCTGGCAAGACAAAGGTTCGTTCGGTTGCGGGGTTTCTGCGCCACGAACTTCACGACCCCGAACAAGTTGAAGAGCAGAGCAAACTTGAGCGGCTTCGGGAACTGATTGATCAAGTAGTGGATGCGACTGGATATGCCGTAGAGTCTGTCGATGAACTCCCCGAGGATGACGTAAACGCCGCGATACGCGAGAACTTGGCGGAGCTGCTCGAACAAGCAATCACTAACCGGCCACCAAGATATCCTCTTATTCGCCATCTGCTCCGTCGCGCGACGCACCTTCGTACGCGCAGCATCTACCGCGTCGTGCTCGAACATCTGCCAGTCCTTGTTCCGACGCTGCGTGACGTGGTACTTTTCTTCGACAAAACGCTTTCAAACGACCCTGACGAAGTGCTCGGCCAGAAGCTGCTTGCACTCGCCAGCACGAGTGATTATGCGGACGTTCCTTTTGTGGCGGCTTGGGTGCTGTACCTGCTAACGAAGCGACCAAATCTTGTGGACGTGAGGGCAGCCTGCGGTCTTGCGGAGCAACATCGGCAATCACTTGGCGTACGCCCATACGCCTTAATGGTTGCCGTATGTGGAGTAGTCGACTGGGTTCGGGAGCAAAAGGAGAGTTGGAGCTCATTTGGTCCATGGGACCGTCGTGCCCTGATTCGAGCGTCTCGAGTGCTACCGCGCGATGAGCGGAGGGCGTTCCTCGATTTGGTTAGCGACAGCGACGATGAACTCGATCGCGTCGTTGCACGCTGGGTACGGGACACGAAATAGCATGGGTGCGTGGCAAGACGCACAGCGAGGAGCGATTCGGCTTTAGTCGTCGCCGCCAGTTTCCGTGCGCGCCATTTGCGGGAGCGCCCGCTTCGGCCTCCGGGAGCGTGCGTGCGACAAAGCCACCTCGCCAGCGTGAAGCGTTTCACCCGCCGCACCGTAGGCGTCGCCGCCGGCTTACCGGCCGACGCACCCCTCGCGCCGGCGCCTGGCCTTGGCGCTCAGCCGCGCGGTACCGCCTCCGCGGCTTCACCTCCGACGGCTCGGCACGGCCCGGTCCCTGCGATAGACTCACCGGCGAGATGTGGGCGAAGGCCGCCCAATTCGACGCATACGGCCTCACCTTTGCCGAGCGCGGCCGGATCAAGTTGTTCGCCCTTCTGGTCTCCGCCGGCGTCGTCACCGCGTCGATCGGCTTCGCCAACCGGGCGGCGACCGGCTCCTGCTCCGGCGGCTCTACGGCCCCGAACGCATCCGGCGGGACGAATACGCACGCCGACGCTGCTGGGGGTGAGTGCGCGGGGTCTGCTGTGGAACCACGGGACGCGCGGTTTTGCAAACCGCGGCTGAACGAGATGAAGCGACGATCCCGAGAGCGGCGCCCGCCTCGTTCAGCCGTGGTTTGAAAAACCACGTGTGCGTGGAGCTAAAACCCCGTCACCTGCTCCCCGTCCGCGAACCGCTTCCACAGTTCCGACGCGCCCTCCACGTCCCGGTCGCTGCTCTCCAGCCTCCGCAGCAGCATCGCCTCCACCTCGGCGTCGCCGACGGGGGCCAGGGGGTCGACCGCGGCGGCGGCCGCGCCGCCGGCGTCCAGCCGCACCAGGTCCGCCAGGTAGTCGTCCACGCTCGCGTGCCCCGCCTCCGCCGCCCGACTTTCGGCCTTCGCGAGCAACTCATCCGGGAAGCGGATGGTTACGTACGCCATGGGGACATCATGCGCTGCCGGGCTTGTGAATCAACGGCCCGCCGGCAGTGATCGCCGAAAAATCCGAAACTCGAAATCCGAAATTCGAAACAAGCACAAAATCCAAAGAAGAAAGCACGAAACGGGGAGTGGCATCCACCGTTTCGTGCTTTGGATTTTGGACCTTTGAATTTGTTTCGAGTTTCGTGCTTCGGATTTCGGATTTCCGGACTCAATGCGCCGGCGCCGCGTTCACCACCCGCGGCCCCTTCGGCTTCTCCGCGGCCTCGGCGGTCTTCACCTTCTGCTCGCCCGCCGGCCCGGTCACCACGGCCGCGCCCTCGGTGACGCGCTCGCCGGGGTTGGAGATGATCTGCTCGTCGCCGGTGAGCCCGTCGACGATCTCGATCTCGCTGCCGAAGTCCTGGCCGATCGTCACCTTCTGGAAGTGCGCCTGCCCGTCCTTCGCCACGGCCACCTGCGTGCCCTCGGCGGTCGACACCAGCGCGGGGGCCGGCACCATCAGCGGCGGCGTGTCGCGGCTGACCGAGAAGCTCACCGTCACGTACATCCCCGGCAGCAGCGCGAACGAGCCGTCGGGCTCGGGGACGTTGGGCACCTTCACCTCCGTCAGCAGCGAGCGGTTGGTCGGGTCGAGGTAGTTGGTCGTGCCCATCACCACGCCCTTGAACGTCCGGCCGGGCCGCTCGCGGGCGGTGACCGTGCACTCCATGCCCTTCTTGATCGCCAGGGCCGACGACTGCGGCACGTTGACGAACGCGCGGAGCACGTCGTTCTCGGCGATCTTGTACATCGGCTTGACGTCGACGTTGGACGGGTTGGCGACGATGAGCGAGCCGACGTCGTACCCGCGGCCGCTGATCACGCCCGAGAACGGCGCGTAGACCTTCTGGAACGACAGCGTCTCCGTCAGCCGCTTTACGTTCGCCTCGGCGGCGACGACGTTGGCGTTGGCGGACTGCAGCGTCGCCTCGGCGGCGGTCAGCGCGGCCTGCTTCTCGTCGTACTCCTGCACCGAGATGTGCTTCTGCTCCACCAGCGGCTTGTACCGTTCCCACGTCACCCGCGCCAGGTCGCGGTCCGCCAGCGCCTTGGTGGCCGCCGCCTTGCTCTGTAGCACCGACGCCTCCGCCACGCGCAGCTCCTGCTCCACCTCCGGCGTGTCGATCTCGGCCATCAGCTGGCCCTTCTCCACGCTCTGGCTGATGTCCACGTAGTACTTCTTCAGGTAGCCGCTCGTGCGGGCGAAGATCGACACCTCCTGCCACGGGCGCATGTTGCCCGGCAGGCTGATCTCCACCACCCGCGGCGCGCGCTTCGGCGCCGCAACGTTCACCGGCACCGGCGCGTCCACCGCCGACTCGGCGTCGGCGCGCAGCTCCGTCTCCTGAGCGTGCCGCGGGATCAGCCCGATCAGCAACAGCGCCACCAGCAGGACCACCACCAGCGCCCCGGCCACGCCGACCCACACAGGGCGCGCCGGCGGGACGTTGATGTCGATCTCGTCGTGGTGCACGTCTTGCGCGGCGTCGGGGTGCCCGTCGGCGCCGTCCCGCCGCACGATCGTTTCGGTCTCGGTCGGACGCATCTGCGTCGTCTGCATAACAACTCCAGTCGGACTCAATCCCTGATTCCCTGAATCCCTCAGTCCCTCAATCACGACACTACGGCTCCTGCAACTCCGGCTCGACCGCCCGGTGCGGCGGGTGCTTCCGCAGGGCCGCGTACACCACCGGCACGAAGAACAGCGTCGCCACCGTCGCCGCGGCCAGGCCGCCGATGACGGCGCGGCCCAGCGGCGCGTTCTGCTCGCCGCCCTCGCCCAGCCCCAGTGACATCGGCAACATGCCGATGATCATCGCCAGGGCGGTCATGATGACCGGGCGCAACCGCGTCATCCCCGCCGCCAGCGCCGCGTCGTGAGCGTTCCGGCCCACGTCCTTGCGCTGGTCGTTGGCGAACGTGACCATCAGGATGCTGTTCGCCGTCGCCACGCCGATGCACATGATCGAGCCCATGAGCGACGGGACGCTGATCGTGGTGCGCGTCGCGAACAGCATCCACAGGATCCCCGCCGCCGCCCCGGGCAGGGCCATGAGGATGATCAGCGGGTCGAGCCAGCTCTGGAAGTTCACGACCATCAGCAGGTAGACCAGAAGGACCGCGCCGACGATGCCCAGGGCCAGCCCGCGGAACGACGAGTTCATGCTCTGCACCTGTCCGCGGAGCGTGATGTTGGTGCCGGGGGCGAGGTAGGGCGAGCCGTCGGGGTTCTTGCGCGCCTGCAGCTCGCCGATGATCTTCTCCACGCCATGCGAGACCGACCCCAGGTCGGCCCCCTGCACGTTCGCCTGCACGTCGAACGTGGGGGCGATGTTGTAGTGGGTGACGTTGGTCGGGCTGGTGCCGCGGCCCAGGTCCGCCATGTTCGCCAGCAACTGCGGGTCCTTCACGCCCGGCGTGATGACCGGCGTGTTCTGCAGCGCCTGGGCCGAGTTGACCCGGTACTGCGGCGTCATCACCGCCACCTGGTAGCTCACGCCCCGCACCGGGTCGAGCCAGAAGTTGGGCGACGTCTGGCCGCTGCTCGACAGCGACACGAGCAGGTCGTTGGCCACGTCCCGCTGCGTCAGCCCGAGCTGCCCGGCCCGCGTGCGGTCCACCACCACGCGCAGGTCCGGCGTCTTGGCCACCTGGTGGATGTGCACGTCCACGGCCCCCGGCACGGTCGCCACGCGCCGCCGAAGCTCCTCCGCCACGGCCAGGTTGCGCTCCTGCGCCGCCTTGGGCCCGACGATCTGCACGTCGATCGGCGCCGGCAGCCCGAAGTTCAGCACCTGGGTCGCGATGTCACTGGGGGCGAAGTAGAAGGTGACGCCCGGGAATTCCTGCGGCAGCAGCTTCCGCAGCTTCTTCATGTAGTGCGCCGTCGGCTTGTGGTTCTCCTTGAGCGCGATGAGGACTTCCCCGTCGGCCGGCGAGATCTGCGAGCCGTCGCTCAGCGACAGGTTGATGCCGCTGTTGGGGATACCGATGTTGTCGAGCATCGTCTCGATCTCCTCCGGCGGGATCTGCCGCCGCAGGAAATCCTCAACCCGCGCGAAGTAGCGCTCGGTCTCCTCCAGCCGCGTCCCCGCCGGCACGCGCACGTGCAGCCGGATCTGGCCCGCGTCCACCGCCGGGAAAAAGTCCTGCCCCACCTTGGGGAACAGCAGGAACGACGCGCCGACGAACAGGACGAAGAGCACGACGGTGACGATGCGGTGCTTCAATGCCAGGGCCAGGAAGCCGCCGTAGAACGTGCGGAACTTCTCGAACTGCCGGTTGAACGCCTCGTGCGTGCGCCAGATCCAGTTGTTCTGGAAGACGTAGTAGACGACCGCAGTCAGCAGCAGGACCAGCAGGACGATGCGGACGAGTTGCACGGCCGGCGGAGCGGGCCATGCCGGTAGCGATCCGGAGACGGTGTCACGCATGCCCTGCGGGAGGATGCGATAGACGCCGTACAAGACCGCGACCGCTGCCGCGACGATCACCCACGCTTTCAATGACCACAGGAACGAGCGCCAGAACCGGACGTGGTGATCGCGCGGCCCGTGCTGGTGCTCGATGCCCTCCTGCTCGACGCCGCCGTACAGGTCCACCTCGCTCTCCAGCAGGTAGTGGACCATCGTCGGGACCAGCGTGCGGCTGAGCATGTAGCTGGTCATCATCGCGAACACCACCGCCATCCCCAGCGGCACGAACAGGCTCTTGGCCGGGCCGGTGATGAACGCGACGGGGACGAACACGATGCAGATGCACAGCGTCGACACGAACGCCGGCACGGCGATCTGCTGCGCGCCGTCGAGGATCGCCTGCACCAGCCGCTTGCGCTGGTGGAGGTTGCGGTGTATGTTCTCGATCTCCACCGTCGCGTCGTCGACGAGGATGCCCACCGCGAGCGCCATGCCGCCGAGCGTCATGACGTTCAGCGTCTCGCCCAGCAGCCACAGGCAGATGATCGACACCAGGATCGACAGCGGGATCGAGATGCAGATGATCAGCGTGCTGCGCCAGCTGCCCAGGAACAGCAGGATCATCAGCCCGGTCAGGCCCGCGGCGATCGCCGCCTCCTTCACCACGCCCTGCACCGACGCCCGCACGAACACCGACTGGTCGAACAGCGGCGTGATCTTCAGCTCTTTCGAATTCGGCAGGCGCGGGAAGATCTTCGGCACCGCTTCCTTCACCCGGTTGACGATGTCCAGCGTCGAGGCGTTGCCCAGCTTGTAGATCGAGACGAGCGCGCCCTTCTTGCCCTCGGCGTGGACCAGGTTCGTTTGCGGCATGTACTTGTCGCTGACGTGGGCCACGTCGCGGATGAACACCGTCGTCCCGTTGACGGTCTTCACCGGCAGGTCGTTGATCGCGTCCACCACCTCGGGGCTGGAGTTGAGGCGGACGTAATACTCCTGCGTGCCGATCTTCGCGGTGCCGGAGGGGAGAATGAGGTTCTGGAGGTTGATCGCCCCGCTCACGTCCGCCGCGGAGAGGCCGTAGCCATAGAGCTTGTCGGGCTCGAGGTCGACGACGATGAAGCGCTGCTTGCCGCCGTAGGGCCAGGGGATCATCGCCCCCTGCACGGTGGCCAGCTCGGTGCGGAGGAAGTTGGCGCTGATGTCGAACAGCTGCTGCTCGGGCAGCGTGTTGCTGCCCATCGACAGCTGCAGGATCGGCACCGTCGACGCGCTGTACCGCAGGATCAGCGGCGGCTGCGTGCCGGGGGGCATGATGCGGACGGCCGTCTGGCCCGTCGCGGTCACCTGCGCCTCGGCCTCCTCGATCTTCGCGCCCGGCTGGAAGTACACGCGGATCACCGCGACGCCGTTGAGCGACTGGCTCTCGATGTGCTCGATGTCGTTGACTGTGGTGGTGAGGAACCCCTCGAACGGGCGCACCATGCGCCCCTCCATCTCCGCCGGCGACATGCCGGGGTACTGCCACACGACCGAGATGACCGGGATGTCCACCTCCGGGAAGATGTCGGTGGGCATCCGGAAGATGGCGACCAGCCCCAGCAACACGATCGCCATCGCCATGACGACGAACGTGTAGGGCCGACGGAGTGCGAGTCGAACGATCCACATAACGTTTTACTGCGGAAGGAGACAACGAGCGTTAGCGCCGGGTTTTCGCGGGAACATCGGTGGCGTCGTCGTTGCTGTTGTTGAGCTCGGGCCCGAACACGCCCTGGAGCAGGCGCATCGCCTCGACGATGTCCGCGCGCTCTCCGGTCTTGAGGGAGCTGACCGCTTCGGCGAGCTCCGCCTGCGCCAGCGTGCGCGCCTCGCGCAATGCGGCTTCGCCCTTGGCGGTCACCGAGAGCTTCACGTGCCGGCGGTCGTCGGAGCTGACGACGCGGCGCACCATGCCGACCTCGACCAGGCCGTCGACCAGCCGGCTCATCGCCGGCGCCGACAGCCCGATGAAGTCCGCCGCCGCCGTCAGCGAGCTGCCCCTGGCGGTGCTGACGTAGCAGAGCGTGCGGAACTGCGGCACGCTGAGTCCCGAGGGGTGGCGCACCAGGTGGTGGCGGATCACCCGCATCACCATCGGCACCACGTCCAGCAGCGCCCGGGCACAGGCCTCTTCCGAGGACGTCCGGGATTCTGTTGCAGGTTGCAATGATTGCACGAGGCAACTATAGGCGCGGGGTCCGGGGGATCAACCGCACCCGTGGAAATGCCGTAACCCCCTGTCACGCCGGGACCTGAGCGCAGCGAAGGCCCGGATGTCTTTTCGGATTTGAAATCTCAAATCTCAAAAGGCATCCGGGCCTTCGCTGCGCTCAGGTCCCGGCGTGACAGCAGGTACGAGCACTCTTCTCGTTCGTGAAGTCCCCTCGCGCCGAGACCGATAATGAGTTCGAATGACCCTCGCGCCCCCACCGCTCCCGTTCGCAGCCCGCGCCCCGGCACCCGCGCCGACGGCGCCCGCGCTGTCACCGGAGCACCTGCACCAGCTTTCTGCCGCCCAGGCCCGCGGGCGGAAGATCGGGCGCGCCATCGCCGTCGCCCGCTTCGACGGCTGGTCCGTCGCGACCTTCGCCTTCCTCACCGTGCTCTTCGGCATCACCAGCCCCTCGAGCATCCTGATCGGCGGCCTGATGGGCCTGGTGGCGTTCATCGAGCTGCGCACGGCCCGCAGCCTCCGCCGGCTCAAGCCCGAGGCCGCCCGCACCCTCGCCTTCAACCAGCTCGCGCTGGGTTCCCTGCTGGCGGCGTACGCGGTGTGGCAGATCTACCGCGAGCTGACCGGCGCCGGCGACTACGCCGAGATCGCCGCCTCCGACCCCCAACTCGGCGAGATGCTCAAACCCGTTGAGGGCATCACCCGCCTGTTCACCCTCGCCCTCTACGGCGGCCTCTTCGCCTTCGCCTGCCTCGCCCAGGGCGGCATGGCGCTGTTCTATTTTTCCCGCGAGAAGTACGTCCGCGCGTACGTGAAGGAGACCCCCCAGTGGGTCATTACCGTCCAGCAGACCGGCAGCTACACCTAGGCGCGGCGCCCCCGCATTCGACCTGCCGCAATAGACGCATGACTGACCTTGAGAACGCCCTCACCCCTGCCCTCTCCCGGAGGGAGAGGGAGGATGTCGCTGCGCGTCGTCACGCACCTGAGCTACCGGCGCCGATCCTCCCTCTCCCTCCGGGAGAGGGCAGGGGTGAGGGCGTGTGAGACGTTGGTACCCGTTCGGTAGCAAAAGGCAGGCAGGTCTTTCACCGCATGGACGATATGAATCGACAGCTCACTCTGCCCGGGAAGCAACCTGCGCCGTCGACACCGGGCCCTCTATACCGAACCGGTTCACCGATTTCACCTCGAGACGATTGACGCCGGGGTGCAGCGCCCAGTTGAACGACTCGCCTCCCGTCTTCCACTCCGCGCCGTCCACGCGGAACAGGAACGTCTTGAAGTTCGGCATCATCGTGCGGACGCTGACGCGGAGTCCGTTGTCGACCGGCGTCAGCGTCAGGGCCGCCTGGTTGATCGGGAAGTACGGGTCGGTCGCTGGATGCGCGGGGACGTCGCGCTTGTGCCACTTCGTCCCTGTGCACAACTCGTCCTGCGTGATGAACATCCGGCCGTAGTCGAGGCCCGCGTCCATCAGGTTGGTGTTGGGGACGTAGCCGATGAAGGCGTACGGGTTGAGCGCGCCGCCGTCGAGAACGAGGTCGCCGAAGCCTTCGTAGCGGCCGCGGAAGACGGGCATGTCGGTCTTGCGGTAGCGGCGGCGCTCCTTGTCGAGCACGAAGGTGATGTCCCGCGCGTCGTTCCGGAACCACTCCTGCCGCACCTCGTAGGCGCTGAGCGGCACGCCGCCTTTTTCGACGTACATCGCGAACGTCGGGTCGAGCATCACCCACTTGCGGTACTGGTTGGACCAGATCTCGGTGGAGGTGTGCTCGGTCGAGCCCTCGCCGACGTTGTCCGGCCGGCGCAGCGCCAGCGGCCGGTCGACCCAGCCCATGCTGGCGGCGGCGGATACGAACACGTCGCCGTAGTGCGAGCAGAAGAACGAGTTGCCCTGGTCGATCGCCTCCAGGATCTGCAGCGCCCCGCGGGCCGGCGACGAGGGCTTGCCGAACTTGCGGAACCGGTGGTTCACCCAGTCCAGCAGCAATACCTGCTTATCGAACTCCGTCGCACCGGGTGCGACCACCTCGTCCAGGCGGTAGCGCTCGCGCAGCGCCTTGAGCTTGGGGTTGTCGAACGAGTCGTAGTGGTACCGCCGGCTGTAGTCGTTCTCGACGTACGGCAGCGCGTCCAGTTCGGTGAGCCGGTACTGCCGCGCGCCGACGGCAAAGCCGTCGCCCTGCTTCAGGCCGGCTGCGCCCTGGTCGGGCGCCGCGAGCGAAGCCGGAGCGAGCAGGACTGGGACCAGGATCGCCGTCAGAATGGAGCGGGTCATGCCCCTATGGTGCCGTGGGAACCGCGCGGGCGGAAGAGGCGGAGTGTACGGACACGCCCTCGCGTTCCGAGGCCGTCGCCCGGCGGAGCGCCGCCAGCGCCTCGAAGATCAACACCGCGTAGCCCAGCCCCGAGAGCAGCTCGCGCCCCTCCTGGATGCGGATGGGGTTCTGCGGGCGGCCGTCGGAGTTGGGGTCGGGGTGGTTCACCTTCCGCCCGTGCGGGTCCTCGGTGACGATGGCGTCCTTGTGGCCGATCCACTTGCCGAGCAGGTAGGGCTGGTTGAGGGTGACGACGATGAAGCCGATCGCCAGGCCGACCGTGCCGACGACGACGCCGAAGTGCCCGAAGATCCGCCGCCACACCGGCGACACCGCCGCCATGATCGGGACGATCCCGCCGTAGAGCAGCGTCCCGGCGATGAAGACGTGGTCGGCGAAGTAGCCGCTCATGTTGTGCAGGTTGGTCTCGGCCTGCACGTTGACGTGCGCCATCGCCTCCGGGGTCTTCCAGCCGAAGATGTGCTGGCCCCAGCTCATCTCCTCGCCCATGCACATGAAAAAGCCGACGGCGAGGATGAAGGCGAAGACCTTCCGCGGGCGGTAGCGCGACCGGAACGCCAGCACGGCGGCCTCGATCGACGCGATGAGGAAGCACAGCGCCGTGCCCCCCTCGACGACGCCGTCCTCGCGGTTGATGAAGGCGATGGCGCTGGGGCTGAAGACGTAGGCGCCGACCTTGAGGTAGACGATCCACAGCACGACGCCGGCGAGCATGAGCCAGAGCGAGCCGTTGTTGACCCGGCGCTGGCGGCGGTCGTCGGCCTCGTTGAGCGGGTAGTCGAGCACGCCGGCGACGAGCCGGCTGTCGCGGAACGATCGCCAGGCGGCGAAGACCAGGACCAGCACCGCGCCGCCCGCGAGGCACAGCGCCCGCACCACGTTCACTTCGAGGTGCGTCGTCCGCTGCACCATCGGGTTGGGGTGGGTCAGGCTGCCGCGCATCGGCCCGAGCTTGATCAACAGGCTCGGCGTCAGAATGACCCCCAGGATCAGCAGCACGACCGCCAGGGCCAGCAAACTCAGGGGACGCTTTTCCGGCAGCCGCGCGGAAGGGTCGGTGGGTGGCAACGTCATCGGTTTATCAGTCCTTCGCCCCATCTTAACGGTTGGGTGCCCGGGATCATCGATGCGTGGCATTTCTGCACGCGTTGCCCGTCCCGCCGGCGTCCCTAGTCTTAGCACGGCGCTGACAGCCTGATAACGTATGATTCGGCAAAAACCTCATCCCGCGAACAAAAGGAAGTGGCGATGACGCTGCTGCGCGTCCTGGGCTTGCTGTGTGCGGTGCTGGCCGCGGTGGAGGGTCGGGCCCAGCCGGCGGCGAAGGCGGACGACGTCTCGTCGCAGCTTGCGCCCCTCATTCAAAAGTATGACGTGCCGGGCATGACTGCCGCGGTCATCGAGGGCGACCGCGTCGTCGCCACCGGTGCCGCCGGCGTGCGCGTGCGCGGCGGGCGCGACGCCGTCACCCTCGCCGACCAGTTCCACCTCGGCTCCTGCACCAAGGCGATGACCGCCACCCTCTGTGCGATGCTCGTCGAGGAGGGGAAGCTGCGGTGGGACTCGACCGTCGGCGACGCGTTCCCCAACGTGAAAGCGGTTCACCCCGGATTCCGCAAGGTGACGCTCGACCAGTTGCTCAACCAGCGCTCCGGTGCGCCGGGCGAAGTCGACGCCCCCTTGTGGGCGAGCCTGTGGGCGCCGAAAGGTGTTGCGGCAAGGCGCAAGGTGCTGGAGACGGTCTTCGCGCAGCCGCCGCAGTCGGAGCCGGGGACGCAGTATGTCTACTCCAACTTCAACTATGCACTGGCCGGCCACATGGCGGAGACGGTGGCGCACAAGCCGTGGGAAGACCTGATGCGGGAGGAGTTGTTCGTGCCGTTGGGCATGACCAGCGCCGGATTCGGCGCGCCGCGCGACGCGGGAAAAGTGCGCCAGCCCCACGGCCACACGTCGGACGGAAAGCCGGTCGAGCCAGCGGCGCAGGGCGCCGACAACCCCCCCGCCATCGGCCCCGCCGGCACGGTCCACTGCTCCGTCGGCGACTGGGCCAAATTCGTCACGCTCCATCTCCAGGGTGAGCGCGGCAAGGCGAAGCTGCTCAAGGCGGACACGTTCAAGAAGCTCCACACCCCGCCGGAGGGCAGTCCCTACGCGATGGGCTGGCTGGCGGGGCCGTCGCCGCTGGGCAAGGGTCTGGCGCTCAACCACGCCGGCAGCAACCGGATGTGGTACGCGGTGACGTGGGTGCTGCCGGAGAGCGACCTTGCGGTGGTGGTCATGTGCAACCAGGGCGAACCCGGTGCGGCGGCGGAGAAGGCGTGCGACGAGGCGAGTGCGCTGCTCATGCGCCGGCAGGTCGGGCGGAAGGGCGCGAAATAAAACCCCGGCCGTCGCGCGGCCGGGGTTTTCGTCACTTCCTACAACAACGTGCGACGCGCGGCCATTACCGGGTGGTCGTGGACGCCGTCTTCACCTTCATGCCGCACTGCGGGCACGTGCCGTCGGCGCGGGCGTGCTGCACGCCCTCGCACATCGGGCAGTCGTCCTGGCCGGGCGCCGTGCTGGTCTTCTCCGTCCGCACGGTCACGTCATGCTTGTCGGCGTCGGAGCTGTGGTCGTTCTGACAGCCGACGCCAACGAAAAGAACCGCGCCCAGCGCGGCGATCATCAACTTGCCCATGAGATTCCTCGCTCTTCGAAAGAGCCCGAAAGTTCCCAGCCGCTCCGTCGGCGGCTTTGGCGCGCAACTTACTCGATCGATCCGTTAGCCGGAACACCGTTTTTTCCCCCCGACAGGTTATTCCGACCCGCCGCTGAGGCCTTTCAACGCCCGTCGGACGATCGGGTAGTTGCGATCACGGGGATCGCCCGATCCGTAACGGCCGAACCCCGAGCCCTGGGTAACGTCCTACCTTCAGCCGTGATGTCCGAAGATTTGCTCTGTAAAACAACCTTTTGCACCGCCCTGTTCGTCGCCCTGGCGACGACCGGGCTCGTCCGCGCCCAGGCGACCTACGAGCAGGAGCCGATCAACTACCTCACCGCCCCCGCCACCGACCCCGTCGCCCGCGTTCAGAAGCGCATCGCCGCCGGCGACGTAACCCTCGACCGCAACGACCGCAACGGCTACCTCGAGTCCGTCCTGCGCCTCCTCGCCATCCCGGTCTCCTCCCAGTCTCTGGTCTTCTCCAAGACGAGCTTCCAGCGGGACCACATCTCGCCGACCAACCCGCGGGCATTGTATTTCGATGACGAGACGTACGTCGGCTGGGTGCGCGGCGCGGACGTGATCGAGGTTGCCGCCACCGACCCACAACTCGGCCCCGTCTTCTACACGCTCGACCAGAAGCCGCCCGCGAAGGCGGGATCGCCGCCGACTTTTCTCCGCCAGACCCACTCGTGCCTGCAGTGCCACGGCGGCACGATGACGCGCGACACCCCCGGCCTGCTCGTCCGCTCCGTCTTCCCCGATCGCGCGGGTCAGCCCGTCCTCTCCGCCGGCACCTTCCTCACCACCCAGGCCAGCCCCTGGTCCCAGCGCTGGGGCGGCTGGTACGTCACCGGCACGCACGGGTCCCAGCGCCACATGGGCAACTGCACCGTCGCCGACGAGTCGAACCCGGACCAGTCGCTCGACCGCGAGTCCGGCGCGAACCTCACCGACCTCTCCGCCCGCTTCGACACCGCCGCCTGGCCCTCGCCACACAGCGACATCGTCGCCCTGCTGGTCCTGGAGCACCAGGCCCAGATGCACAACCTGCTCACCCGAGCCAACTACCAGGCCCGCCTGGCCCTGCGCGACCAGCAGGCGATGAACCGCGCCCTCGGCCGGGCCGACGGCGAGCCGTCCGACAGCACCAAGGCCCGCATCGAGTCCGCCGGCGAGGCCCTGGTCCGCTGCATGCTCTTCGCCGACGAGCCGGTCTTCGCCGACGAAGTCGCCGGCACGTCCACCTTCGCCGACGAGTTCGAGGCCAAGGGCCCCAAGGACGCCATGGGCCGCTCGCTGCGCGACTTCGACCTGAAGCGCCGCCTGTTCCGCTACCCCTGCAGCTACCTGATCTACTCCGCCAGCTTCGACGCCCTGCCCGCCGAGATGAAGGACTTCGTCTACAAGCGTCTCTGGCAGGTTCTCAACGAAGACGACGACGAGGCCGGCCCCTACGCCCACCTCAAGCGCAGCCAGCGCCGCGCCATCCTCCAGATCCTCGCCGAAACGAAAAAGGGCCTGCCCGACTACTGGAAGCCGTAAGCCCCCGACCGCCGGCATGGTCACTTCAGTGACCATGTCTGTTCGCGCAACCCCAAACCCTAGCTTGGCACCGGCGACGCCCAGCGCGGCTCGTATCCGCGCCGGCGAGGCCTCGGCTCGTCCCCCCATATGACGAGCGGAGAAAAGGTATTCGGGCGGAGAGAAGGTACTAATCTCCATTACCTGGCCGGTTGGGTACACCGGCGGCCGCGCCGGCCAGCCGCGCTAACAGTCCGGCCCGCACCGGCGGCCATTCGTCGGCGATAATGCTGAACACCACGCTGTCCCGGACCCGCCCCTCCTGCGCCACCATGTGCGAACGCAGGACACCCTCCCGCTTGGCCCCCAGCTTGGCGATCGCGGCTTGGGAGCGAACGTTGAGCACGTCCGTCACCAATGCCACCCGGTTGACCCCGGCGACCTCGAACGCGTGGGCGAGCAGCAGCAGCTTACACTCCGGGTTGACCGCCGTTCCCCAGGCGTCCGGGTGATACCAGGTCGAGCCGATCTCGACCCGCCTGTGCAATGGGACCAGGTCGTGATAACTGGTGCTGCCGACCCACCGGCCGTCCGCGCGACACACGGCGTACGGGACCCGCCGTCCGGCGTCCCGCCCGGCGAGCGCGTCGTCGAACCAGGCGTCGAACGCCGGCCCGGTCGCGCGGGTCAGGGTGTGCGACCAGATGCGATCGTCGTCGGCCGCGTGGCGCAGGGGCTCGCGGTGAGACTCGTCCAGCGGCACGAGCCGTACCCAGCGGCCGTTGAGGTCCGTCACTTTCATCGCACGTCCTTCACCGCGACGAGCCCGCCGAAAACCACAGAATGGTTCCACGCGCGCGGTCGTTGGCAATGCGGCGTTAGCTGCCGCCAGGCCGCTCTCATTCGATGATGAAGCTCCCCGAACGAGCGAACGCGATCAACTCCTCGAGCCGGCCACGGAACTTTTGCGCGAGGTCAGGATCGACCGCACGCGGCGGCATCGTACCTGGTAGCTGGGCGTCCACGTATTCCTGAAGTTCGTCCCACGTGTCGGCGACCACTTCTGCATACGCGGGGTCGTTCAGCGCTCGCGCGCAGGCCTCAGCAAGCGCAGTGGCGTCAGACGCGGCAACCCGCTGGCCTTCGTTCGTCGCATACTCCCCCGACCAGTTGGCAGAACCCTCTGCGGATTCGGCCAACGTGGTGCCTTCCGGCTGCCAGCCGTATTGCTCGGCGAGTGTCAACGCCAGCGCCCACCCCGACGGCGAGAACCGCAGGTAAGCACCGCTATCGTTGGTGAAGTCAAATCCCATGGGCCAGCCAATGGCGGGTATCCCCGAGTTAGTTCATGCAGCCTCGCAGCCCGACCCCGAAGACGGCACAGGCCGCCCAAAAGAAGATACCACGCGACGCCAACCAGGCCTGCAATTGTCGCCGCCGGCTACGGATATGCGACGATGCCCCCGCGCGGTAGACTCCGCGCCGCACTCAACTCCTCGCCATGCCGGCCCGAACCCTTCTGCTCCGCGTGCTGTTCTGGTCGTTGGCGCTGGCGGCGCTGTTCGGCGCGGTCGGCGTGCTGTTCTCCAGCTACGACACGATCTGGCGCGTGGCGGCCACGTCGATCTTCACCTCCGGCGCGGCGGTGCTGATGCTGGCGGCGTCGTCGCAGGTCGACAAGCCCGCCGCCCGCCGGGCCGCGCAGCTCGGCGCGGCGGTGGTCGTCGCGCTGTACCTGCTTTCGCTCGCGGCCGTGTGGCGCGTGGACGAGCTGCTCGGCCCGTCGCACGAGGACCAGCTCTGGTTCACGGCCCTGGTGGTCCTGATCGTCGGCCCGTTCGCCGTCGTATTCATGCGCATGGCGGCGTCGCCGCTGACGGCGGTCGCCGGGCGCGCGGGGCTGGTGGCGGCGACGGTCGAGCTACCGATGGCGCTGGCGACCGTGTGGCTCCCGCTCGACTGGCCCCTGCGCGGCAAGCTGATCGAGCTGGCGTTCGTCCTGGCGCCGTTCGCGGTGCTGGCGGTGCTCTGCCTCATCGGGCAGGGCGTCCCGCCGCCGCGCCACTGGCGCTGGGCCGGCGTCGCCGCGTCGGCGGCGGGGTTCGGCGTCAGCGCCTACGGAATCTCCAGCGGTGCCCACCAGGGCGACGAGGTGCTCGTCTACATCGTCTGCGCCGGCGCCGCCGTCGCACACGCCAACGTCGTCGCGCTGCTGAACCTGAAACCCAACCAGGAGTGGCTCCGGCGGCTGACGATCGCCGCCGGCGTCGCGACCGCGGTGTTCGTCGCCCTGTCCACTGCCAACGGGATCCAAGGCGACGGCACCCTGCCGCGCCTCGCGGCCGCCAGTGGCATCGTCGCCGGCTGCGGCACGATCGCCGTGGCCCTGCTGGCCCGCGTCAACCGACGCGTCGTCGTCCCCGCCGGCGCGCTGGCGGGATTGTCGGAGATCACCGTCGTCTGCCCGCTTTGCCACCGGAGGCAGTCCGTCGCGCTGGGCGAAGCCCGCTGCGCGGAGTGCGGATTGGTCATCCGCGCCCGGGTCGAGGAGCCCAGGTGCGTCACCTGCGGATACTCGCTGCTCATGTTCCGCGGCCCGGCCTGCCCCGAATGTGGCACGCGGGTGCCGGGCACTGAACCCGCGCCTGCCACGGACGAAGCGCGCGGTTTTTCAAACCACGGCTGAACGATTAGAGGGGCGCCCCCAGCTCGTTCGGCCGCGGTTTGCAAAACCGCGCGTCGCAGGACGACTGTCGGGCGCTTTTACCACTCTTTTACCCCGCTCTTACCGTGCAAATCTTGGAATGCCCCTACGCTGCCTCCGGTGCGGTGGGCCGGGGGTTGTATCCAAAAGAAGGGATATATCGTGCCTCGTTTCGCTCGGACTCGTTCGCTGTCGTCGTCCCGCCGCATCGACCGCGGCGCCGTGCAGAATCCCGTCGAGCCGCTCGAGGGCCGAACGTATTTTGCGATCAGCGCCTTCTTCGTCGGCGGCCGGTTGAGCGTGTTCGGCGACGCGACGGCGAACCACGTCACGATCAGCCGAAGTCCCGCGGGCGCGATCCTGGTGAACGGCGGCGCCGTCGGTGTCCGCGGCGCGCGCCCCACCGTCGCCAACACGCACCAGATCAACGTCTGGGGCCTGTCGGGCGACGACGCGCTCGCGCTGGATGAGGCCAATGGCCCGCTACCCGCCGCCGCGCTGCAGGGCGGCCCGGGCAACGACACCCTTACTGGCGGCTCGGCTAACGACGTGCTCTTCGGCCAGGAGGGCAACGACTTCCTCTTCGGCCTGGGCGGCGCCGACATCCTCTTCGCCGGCGCCGGTAATGACCAGCTCACCGGCGGCGCGGGCGACGACTTCGCCCTCGGCCAGTCCGGCAACGACGGCCTCGCCTGGGGCCCGGGCGACGGCTCCGACCGCGACGACGGCGGCGCCGGCACCGACACCGTCCTCGTCAACGGCACCCCCGACGCCGAGACGTTCGCCGTCACACCCAACGCCGACCGCGTCCAGCTCCGCCGCACCACACCGTCTCCCTTCGCGCTCGACATCGGCAGCACGGAAACCCTGTCGCTCCGCACGAACGGCGGCGACGACATCGTCACCGCCTCCGACGGCCTGGCCCCCCTGATCCACCTGACCCTCGACGGCGGCCCCGGCAACGACGCGCTCTTCGGCTCCGACGGAGCCGACGACCTGCTCGGCCGCGACGGCAACGACCTGCTCGTCGGCAACGGCGGCAACGACCTTATGCTCGGCGGCGACGGCGACGACACGTTCGTCTGGAACCCCGGCGACGGCTCCGACACCGCCGAGGGCCAGAACGACCGTGACGTCCTCGCGTTCGAGGGCTCCGACGCCGCCGAGCATTTCGAGCTTTCCGCGAACGGAACCCGCACCCGCTTCACCCGCGACGTCGGCGGCGTCGCGATGGACCTGAACGGTCTGGAGCAACTCAACCTCGAAGCCTTCGGCGGCGCCGATGTCGTCACCGTCAACGACCAGTCGGCGACCGGCCTGAACACCGTCAACATCGACCTCGGCGGCTCGGGCCTGACCAGCGACGCCGCCTCCGTCATCATCAACGGCACCGACGGCGACGACGTCGGCCAGATCCGCTCGATCGGCACGCGCGTCAACGCAACCATCAGCGCGATCCCCTTCGTGAACATCACCGGCGAAGGCGGGCTCGACACGCTGACCGTGAACACCCGCGGCGGCAACGACACCCTCGACGCCTCGGACCTGCTCGCCACCAACGCCAGCCAGTTCATCAACCTGACGGTCGTCGGCGGCCCCGGCAACGACACGCTCACCGGCAGCCACGGTAACGACACCTTTGTCTGGAGTCCGGGTGACGGCAGCGACACAATCGACGGCGGCGCCGTCGAGGGCGGGACCGACGAGGACCGGCTGGTGTTCAACGGCTCGGACGAGCCGGAGGTCTTCGGCATCGCCGCCAGCGGCGGCCGCGTCCGCGTCTCGCGCGACCTGGGCAACGTGAACATGGACGTCGGCGAAATCGAGCGGCTGGACGTAAACACGCTTGGTGGGGCCGACAAGGTCGTCGTGAACGACCTGACCGGCACCGACCTGGATGAGATCTTCCTGGACCTCGCGGCCGCGCCCGGCAGCGCCGCGGGCGACGGCCAGGCGGACTCGGTCGTCGTCAACGGCCGCCCAGGCGGAACCGTCATTCCCGTCCTCGGCGCGGCCGGCGGCGTCCTGGTCAACGGCGACTTCGCCAACGGCACCGGGCTGCCGTACTTCATCGCGATGCGCGCGGTCGAGCCCGCCGACATGCTCGAAGTCGACGGCGGCGGCGGTGACGACACCATCGACGCCAGTACCCTCAACACCGCCGTTACCTTCCGCGCCGATGGCCGCGCGGGTAACGACACGCTCCTCGGCAGCCCGTTCGCCGACACCCTCGTCGGCGGCGACGGCAACGACGTCGTCGACGGCAACGCCGGCGACGATTCGGCGTTCCTCGGCGCGGGCGACGACCAGTTCGCCTGGGACCCCGGTGACGGGCACGACGTCGTCGAGGGCATGAACGGCGCCGACACGATCCGCTTCACCGGCGGCGCGGGCGGGGACGCGTTCGAGCTCTCGGCAGGCGACGGGCGGCTGGAGGTGACCCGCAACAACAACGGCGTCATCGCCGACGCGGACGACTTCGAGCGCGTGGACGTGTTCCCCCTGGCGGGCCAGGACAACGTCACCGTCAACGACCTGTCCGCCACCGACGTGCGGTCGGTGTCGGTCCAGCTGTCGGGCGACCAGGCCATCGACAACGTCGCCGTCAACGGTACGGCCGGTAACGACCTGATCAACGTCTCCGAGCAACTCGGCGCCGCGGTGGTCACCCTGTCGACGGCGGTCGTGCGCGTGCTCGGGGCGACGCCGGACAAGGCCGTCCTGACCGTCAACGGACTGGGCGGCGCCGACACCATCGACGCCTCCACCCTGCCCGCCGGCCGCATCCGCTTCGCCGCCGACGGCGGCGACGGGAACGACCTGCTCGTCGGCAGCGCCGGCGACGACTCGCTCGTCGGCGGCGACGGAAACGACACGCTGATCGGCGGCCCCGGCAACGATCTCCTCGACGGCGGGCCGGGCAACAACACCCTCGCCCAGGATTGAGCGGCCCATCGGGCCGGCGTCCGCCGCTTCAGCGCAAGCGCGGCGCCGGCCCGCTGTGTCGGGGCCAGCGGCAAGCTCACGACCAATTCAAAGGGGAAAGAGGCCGAGGCCGGATTCGAACCGGCGAATAACGGATTTGCAATCCGTCCCCTTAGTCCACTTGGGTACTCGGCCCTGCAACGGGAACCATATCGCCCCATTCCGCACCGATCAAGCACGTCCCCGTCCCGGCCCGCACGCGCGGTCAGGCCGGCCGGTTGGTGCGGACGGAGTCGCTCACGCCGCCGCGCCGCGGCACCCACTTCAGCACCTCGACCAGCGTGACCGGCGCCAGCGCGAGGCCGACGACCAGCAGCCATTGCGCTCCCGACAGGACCGAGACCTCGAACAGCCGCCGGAGCGGCGGCACCGCCAGCACCGCGAGCTGCATGACCAATGCGCCGGAGATCCCGAGGATCAGCGGCGGGTTCGTGAAGGGGCCGACCTGCGGCATCGTGTGGCGGTCGCTGCGGCAGGCGAAGGCGTAGAAGAGCTGGGCGAGGGAGATCGTGAAGAACGCGGCCGTGCGCGCCACGGCCAGGTTGGTTTCGCCGTCGTAGAGGGCGTAGAACGCGGTCGTCGTCGCGGCCGCCATCAGGGCGCCGTGTGCGAGGATGGCCGCGCCTCGGCGCCCAGTGATCATCCGCTGCTTCAGGGGCCGGGGCGGACGCCGCATCGCGTCACGTTCCGGCGGCTCGGTGCCCAGCCCCAGCGCGGGCAGGCTGTCCGTCACGAGGTTGATCCACAGCACCTGTATCGCCAGCAGCGGCAGCGGCCAGCCGACCAGCGCGGCGAAGAACATGAACATGACCTCGCTGGCGTTTGACGCCAGCAGGTAGTGCACGAACTTCTGGATGTTGTTGAAGACCCCGCGCCCCTCCTCCACGGCGTTGACGATGGAGGTGAAGTTGTCGTCCGTGAGCACCATGTCCGCCGCGGCCTTCGTCACGTCGGTGCCGGTGACACCCATGGCGATGCCGATGTCGGCCTCCTCCACGGCGGGCGCGTCGTTCACGCCGTCGCCGGTCATGGCCACCACCTCGCCGCGGCGGCGCAAGGCGCGGACGACGCGGAGCTTGTGCCCCGCCGTCACCCGCGCGTAGACGCACGCGTCGGCGACGCGGGCCGACAGCGCGTCGTCGGACATGTCATCGAGGTCGCGGCCGGTGACGACGGCGCCGTCGCCGCAGGCGATTCCCAATTCCCGTGCGATCGCCGCCGCCGTCGTGGGGTGGTCGCCGGTGATCATGACGGGCCGGATACCCGCGGAGCGGCAGCGCTCGACCGCGTCCCTCACCTCCTCCCGCGGCGGGTCGAGCATCCCGACGAGGCCCGCGAAAACCAGGTCTTGCTCCGCATAGCCCTCGTCGCCCACCCGGGTGGGATGCTCGCGGTAGGCGAGCCCCAGCACGCGCAGCGCCCGCGACGCCATCTCGGCCGCCTCCTGTGCGATCTGTCGGCGGCGCTCCGGACTGATGTCGCGGACTTGCCCGCCGTCGTACTCGTGGCCGCACATGCTGAGCACGACTTCCGGCGCGCCCTTCGTGTACATCACCGCGCCCGACGCGCCGCCGTGGCCGGCCGCATCAGCGTCAACGACGACCGACATCGCCTTGCGGTCGGAGCTGAACGGGATCTCGACCAGGATGTGCTGCCGCCGGTCCGGCGGGTCGATCCCGCCCTTGCGGGCCGCCACCACCAGTGCGGCTTCGGTGGGATCCCCCACCGCCGTCCACGATTCGCCCGCCTCCGACGGCCGTACGTCCGCGTGGTTGCACCACACCCCGACCTGCAGCGCCCGTCGCACGGCGGGGTCGTGGGCGGCGTCAATCGCCTGCCCGTCCACGCGGAACTCCCCTCGCGGCGCGTAGCCCGTCCCGGTCACCTCCACGCGTCGGCCGCCGACGCGGAGCTCGCGGACGGTCATCTCGTTGCGGGTGAGCGTGCCGGTCTTGTCGGAGCAGATGACGGTGACGGAGCCGAGGGTCTCGACGCTGGGGAGCTTGCGGACCAGCGCGTTGCGCCGCGCCATCCGCTGCAGTCCGACCGCCAGCGCGATGGTCACGACCGCCGGCAGCCCTTCCGGCACCGCCGCGACCGCGAGGCTGACGGACAGGAGGAACACCTCCGCCAGGCGGCCGCCGCGGGCCAGCTCGAGTGCGAAGATGATCGCAACTGCCGCGAGGCAGACGTAGATCAGCACGCGGCCCAGTTCCTCCAGCCGCCGCTGGAGGGGCGTCGGCTCCGGCGCGGCGCCGCCGAGCATGCCCGCGATGCGGCCAAGTTCCGCGTCCATCCCGGTGGCGACAACGACCGCCGTCGCCTGCCCCGCCACGACCACGGTGCCCATGTGCACCATGTTCCGCCGGTCGGCGAGTGGCGTCCCCACTTCCAGGATCGGGCGGTGGTCCTTCCCGACCGGTGAGGACTCGCCCGTGAGTGCGGCTTCCTGCACGCGCAGGGCCGCGGACCGGACCAGGCGGGCGTCCGCCGGCACCTGGTCCCCCGCCTCCAGTTCGATCACGTCGCCCGGTACGATCTCCCGGGCCGGGAGCAGTTGGAGCGAGCCGCCGCGAAGCACCCGCGACTGCGGCGCCGACAGCTTCCGGAGCGCCGCCAGCGCCCTGCCCGCCCGCTCCTCCTGAAGGAACCCCAGCACGCCGTTCAGCGCGACGATCGCCAGGATGACGGCGGAGTCCACCCAGTCTCCGAGCACGCCCGAAATGGCCGCGGCCGCGACGAGGATCCAGATCACGAGCTGCTTGAACTGCCCCGCCAGGCGACGCCACCACGGCGGCGCCGGCGCCTCGGCCAGTTCGTTGTACCCGGACCGGGAGCGCGCCCGCGCAACGGACGCCGGGTCGAGTCCGCGCGCGTCGTCGGTGCCAAAGTGTTGCAGCACCTCGGCAGGCGGGAGCGTGTGAGGCGTAAACGCGCTCGTCCCGTGCCCCTGATCAGACGGCGGGCGCGGTGGCGCGACAGCCATGGGTGAAGTGCTCGGCATGCGTCGCCATCGTAACTAACGGCATGTGTCAGGGCGTGCACGGCGTATCCATTTCGACCGTAGGGGAAAGACCTAGCGCGCTCCGCCGGGCACTTACGCCCGAATCAATCCGGCGCCCGATTCGGTGGGGGCAGCGGCGCCCGATGATGAGGGTGACACGCGTGCCCGTCACGCAGAAAGGCTGTGGGTGACTTATGACGGAGCTGAAACTGACGGAACAGGAGCGGCACCTCCTGCTGGAGATCCTCAACGCGACGCAGAGGGAACTGAGCCTGGAGACGCGTCGCACGGAGAGCATCCGGATGCACGGCCAGATGCGCGAGCGCCTCCGCACCGTCGACCGTCTCATCGAACGCCTGGCAGAGGCGGACAGCGCGGCGCCAAAGTAACCGCCGGAGGCCATCAGACGCGTTGGTCGGGCGATGCGCCGCTCGGTATCGAGCAGGTGACGACGACGCCCCGCCGCGGGCCCGGCCGCACGTCGAGGATCGCGTTGATGATCTTCGCCCGGTAGGCCATCGTGTGGAGCCCGATGCCGTCCGACTTCTGCCGAGGCCGCGCCGCGCCGCCGGCGGGCAGGCCCTTGCCGTCGTCGCTGACCGACAGCGTGATCCCGCCGGCGCCGACGCGCATCGTCAGATCGATCCGCCTGGCCTGCCCGTGGCGGATGGCGTTGCTGATCGCCTCCTGTGCGATCCGGTACAGGTGACTCGCGGTCAGGTTGTCACGCAGCGCCGTACCGCCGTCCCCTTCCGAGCGGAAGACGCACGAGACGCCCAACGTCTCGGACACCTTCCGCGCCAAGTCCTCCAGCGACGAGACGATGCTCTCGGCGTGGATGGCGACGGGGTTGAGGCCCCGGGCCAGGGTGCGGGCGAGCGTGATCGCCTGGTCCACCTCGTCGGCGAGCGTGCGCACCCGCGGCATCACGTCCGGGGCCTTGTCCTGCAGTTGCCGCAAGAGGATCTCGGTGGTGAAGGCGATCCCGGTGAGCTGCTGGCACAGCCCGTCGTGCAGCTCGTGCCCGATCCGCCGCTGCTCGCCCGTGCTCGCCTCGAGGACCTCGCGCTCGAGCCGGCGGCGGTTGGAGATGTCGTGCATGATGCCGGTAAACATCCGCCGGCCGCCGACGCTGAATTCGCTTACGGACAGGTCGATCGGAAAGACACTACCGTCCTTGCGCAGGCCCAGCACCTCGCGGCCGATGCCGATGATCTTCGTGTCCCCGGTACGGAGGTATGCCGCGAGGTAGCCGTCGTGCTCGCCCCGGTAGGGCTCGGGCATCAGCACGGTGACGTTGCGTCCGGGCAGATCCGCGTGGCCGTAGCCGAACATCTTCTCCGTGGCCGGGTTGACCGACTCGATGACGCCCGACTCGCCGATGGTCACGACGGCGTCGACCGCGGTGTGGACGATCGCCCGCAGCCGCGCCTCGCTCTCCCGCAGCGCCTCCTCCGCCCGCAGACGCTCGCTGACGTCGCGGACGATGGCGGTGAAGAACGTCTCGCCGCGGACGGTGACCTGGGAGATGGTCGCCTCGATGGGGAACTCGGTCCCGTCGGCCCGCAGTGCCGCCAGGGCACGCTGGTGGCCCATCGCCCGCGTCGTCGTTCCGGTCCGTCCGAAGGCCCTGACGTGCTCGCGGTGCGCCTCGCGGAACCGCTCGGGGATGAACCGGTCGAGCGGCGCGCCGACCGCCTCGGCGGCGGGGCAGCGGAACATCCGCTCGGCGGCGGCGTTGAACAGCGTGACCCGGTGCCGCGCGTCGATGGTGATGATCCCGTCCGTCACGGACGCGATGATCGCCAGCAACCGCTCCTGGAGCTGGGCGGAGTCGCCCCGGCCGCCGGTGGCGCCGACCGATTGTGACGGATCTGCCTTGGCCATGGGGGCGAATGCCGATGCCTGCCCGACGGAACGCAATCCCGCCCGGATGATAACACGGGCGAAGGGCGCCGGCCGCCGGTTGGAGTTATCGCAACGCTTACAACAGCTCCTTGCCTGCGAACACGGACGCGGCATCAGCAAAGCGCACGTCCCCGGCCTTTCCATCGCCCGCGGTGACGCCTCGGCTGAGCGGTGACGTCGGGGGCGGCGGCGAAGGTTTCGCGGCCCTCCGTCGCTTGACCGGCTTCTTCACTGGCTTGTGAGTCACGCCGTACTTCCTGCTCCCCGGCCGGGGACCTTACTAGTCGACCAGCTCCGTCAGCGTGTGGATGACGCAGCGGCGGTGGCGGTTGAGGGGCGAGGAGCGGCCGTCATAACCGTCTCTCGAGTTGTGGATCGACTCGATCGCCCGCGTGATTTTGTGTTGGAGGACGGCGGGCACCGATTGGATCATCGGGTCGAGCTGCACCGCCAGCTCCGTCAGCCTCGGCAGGTGCTCGAACAGCTCGCACGACGCCTCACAGTCCAAGGGGACGCCGGTGTCCAGGCGGTCCCCCGGCTCGCCGGGGCGGCGGAGCGGGCAGTGCTGGCATACCCGCGCCCGCAGTGCGCGCTTGACCTGGTCCAATGTTACTCTGCGTGTCATAGGAAACCTCCTCCGGCAGGCAAATCCCCTTAGCCCGCTCAGGGCAGGACGGCACCGGCGGCGACGTCCGCCCCGTGCGGGACCTTCGGCGTCCGGGGGACCAGCGGCAGGACGCACTCGACCATCTGCCGCTCGCTCACGGCGGCCGTGTTCAGCGTCAGCGTGAAGATCTCCGGCAGCAGCGCCTTGTCGCGCCAGTAGCGTCGGTGGAACGCCTCGCGGTGGCGGTCGATCCGCTCCACCTCCTTCGCGGCCTGCCGCTCCGGCACGTTCAATAGCCCGGCCATGTGCCGCACGCGGTCCTGCAGCGGCGCGACGAGCCGCAGGTGGACGCCGCCTCGCAGGTCGCTCGTGGCGTAGACCCCGCCGCGGCCGACCACGATCGAGCGGCCGGCGCGGGCCAGTGCCCGGACGGTGCGTGCGACGACGCGATACACCTGGAACTCGTCGAGGGCGTTTTGCGGCTTCTGGGACAGCAGGGACTCGAGGAACTCCTGGAACATCGTCCGCCGCGGGCCTTCCAGGTCGAGCGACTCGATCAGCGAGACGGGGATCCGCTGCTCGGCAGCGACCTTCTCGACCAGCTCGCCGTCCCACGCCGCCCACGGCCTGTCCGAGGGATCCGCCTCGTTCAACCGCTCCGCCAGCGCCCGCGCCAGTGTCCGGCCGCCGGCGCCGGCCTGGCGGCTGATGGTGACGAACGGCTGCGGCGGCAGGCGCGCAGCGTCCT
>JADMIO012871337.1_pt1 | contig 55051 bp, 50 predicted proteins | sample 8958161 | NCBI WGS metagenome assembly JADMIO01 (sample SAMN16585339, study PRJNA669376) | soil metagenome | isolation source: Crop rotation soil | place: USA: Cullars Rotation, Alabama | collected 2011
GATGCGTCGAAATCGCGCGGCGTCGCGCGCGACGGCGTCGGCGTCGGCGTGAGCCGCATCGACGGCAGCGGCGTATCGCCCGACGAAACCGGCGTCGCCGAAAAAAGCCCCATGACCGGCGTCTCGCGCCGGAACTCGCCCGGCGAAACGCTCGCCGACGGAGCCGGCGTATCGCCGCGATGTCCGTTCTCGTACGCCGCGATCGCCTCGGCAAGCGCCATGCCGTCCTGGAAGCGATCGTCGGGCTGCTTGGCGAGCATGCGCGAAATCAGCGGCTGCAGATATTCGATCGCTTGCGGCAACTCGGGAATCGGCTGCTGGATGTGCATGATGCCGACCGCGAGCGAATCGTCGGCCTGGTACGGCACGCGGCCGACCAGGAGCTCATACAGCACGATGCCGAGGCTGTAGAGATCGCTGCGGCCGTCGATCGACTTGCCGCGTGCCTGCTCGGGGCTCATGTAGTGCGGCGTGCCGACGACGGCACCGGTCTGCGTCATCTTCGCGGCGGGATCGAGCGCGCGTGCGATGCCGAAATCGGTCAGCGCCGAGGAATCGTCGTCGCGCAGCAGGATGTTGTCGGGCTTGACGTCGCGGTGGACGAAGCCTTTCTTGTGCGCGTAGTCGAGCGCGGTCGCGATCTCGCGGATCACACGGAGCGCAAACGGCACCTCGTGCGGCACGCCGTCCTTGTGCAGCACGGGTCCGCCGCTGAGATACTCCATCGCCATGTAGTGGTAATCGCCGTCGCGGCCGACGTCGTGGATGCCGACGACGTGGCGATGGTGCAGCTTCGCGGCGATTTTCGCTTCGCGCAGAAACCGCTCACCGAAGTTCGGATCGGCGAGCAGCGCCGGCGACATGATCTTCAGCGCGACCTCGCGATCGACCGACTGCTGCACGGCGAGATAGACGGTCGCCATGCCGCCTCGGCCGAGCTGGCGCAGGAGACGGTAGCCTCGAATCTCGATCACGTAACGGTCACTTCCTGCGGAGTTTCGGGTGGCGAGATCGGCGATGGCACGAGCTTATCATGTGGACATTTCGCGGCCCGCAGAGGTTCGTCTGCGGTTCGCCTCTCCCGCTTGCGGGAGAGGCTGCGCGAAAGCGCGGGTGAGGGAAGTCTTGCGTCACGCGTGCCCTCATCCGCCTTCGGCACCTTCTCCCGTAAGCGGGAGAAGGGAAAGCGAAGCGGGCTCAGGTGACGCGGCGCGCTTCCAGCACGTTCGGCACCGTCGCAAGCCGCGCGAGCAACCCTGAAAGCTGCCCGAAATCGGTCACGCGCAGCGCAAAGTTCATCTCCGCGAGGCCCTGGCGCGGATCGACCTGCGTGTTGATCGCGATCAGATGCGCGTTCGCGGCCGCGATCACGTTGGCGATATCCTTGTGCAGCCACTTGCGGTCGTAGCCGCGCACGACGACGTTGACTTCGTACGCGTGCTCCTTGCGCTCGCCCCACTCGACTTCGATCACGCGGCCGGCGTCGCGCTCGCGAAGGCGCGCGAGCTGCCTGCAGTCGGCGCGATGCACCGAGACGCCGCGCCCGCGCGTTATGAAGCCGGACACCGCATCGCCCGGCAGCGGCTGGCAGCACTTCGCGAGCTGCGTCATCAGGTTGCCGACGCCTTCGATGACGATCGCATCGCGGCCGCGCAGCGGCGCGCGCGGCGGCGTCGGCACTTGCGAGGTCTCGGGCGCCGGCGGCGCGAGCGACTCGTGCAGCGCGCGCGCGACCTGGCCCGGCGAGATGTCGCCGAGCGCGAGCGCTTCGAGGAGCTCTTCCTGCGTGCGCAGCTGGAACCGGCCCGGCAGCATGTCGATGTTCGCGTGATGCAGCGCGAGGCGCTTCAATTCGCGATCGAGCAGCGCGCGCCCGGCCGCGAGATTCTGCTGATGGTCGATGCGCTTGAACCACGCGCGCACCTTCTCGCGCGCGCGGTGCGTCGCGAGATATCCGTGATGCGGCGAGAGCCAGTCGCGGCGCGGCTCGATCGTCTTGCCGGTCAGGATCTCGATGCGATCGCCGCTCGCGGGCTGGAACGTCAGCGGCACGATGCGTCCATTGACCTTCGCGCCGCGGCAACGATGGCCGACGTCGGTGTGGATCGAGTATGCGAAATCGAGCACCGTCGCGCCGCGCGGAAGGTCGATGACCTGCCCTTTCGGCGTCAGCAGGTAGACGCGATCCTCGATGACCTCGGTCTTGAACCCGGCGAGCAGCGCCGCGTCGTCTTCGCGCGCATCCTTGCCTTCGAGCAGCTGGCGCATCCACGCGATCTTCCGCTCGAAGCTCGCATCGGCGCCGCCGCCTTCCTTGTAGCGCCAGTGCGCGGCGAAGCCGAGCTCGGCGTGGCGGTGCATCTCCTGCGTGCGGATCTGCACTTCGAGCGTCTTGCCGTGCGGGCCGACGACGGCCGTGTGCAGCGACTGGTACTGGTTGCCCTTCGGGCTTGCGATGTAGTCGTCGAACTCGCCCGGAATGTAGGCCCAGAGCGAATGCACGACGCCGAGCGCGGCGTAGCAGTTCGCGATGTCGTCGACGAGGATGCGCAGCGCACGCACATCATAGAGATCGGAGAACTCGACGCCCTTCTTCTGCATCTTTCGCCAGATCGAATAGATGTGCTTCGGGCGACCGGCGATGTCGGCCGTGATGCCGGCCTTCGCGAGCGCGCCTTCGAGCATCGATTTCGATTCGGCGATCCAGCCTTCGCGATCGCCGCGGCGCTCGTCGAGAAGGTGCGCGATGCGCTTGTACACATCGGGCTGGAGATAACGGAACGCGAGATCCTCGAGCTCCCACTTGAGCTGCCAGATGCCGAGCCGGTTCGCGAGCGGCGCGTGGATGTCGGCCGTCAGCTGCGCGAGCGCGCGGCGCTCGTCGTCCGGAAGCTTCGCGGCGGCGCGCATCTCGACGAGCTGGCGCGCGAGCAGGATGAACACGACGCGCAGGTCGCGAATGATCGCGAGCAGCAGCCGACGCAAGCCCTCGGTGCCGCCGGTGCTGCCGCGCGCGGCATAGAGCGACCAGACGCGCCCGGCGGCCTGCTGGCCTTCGACGAGATTGCGTACGTCGGCCGGGATCGCGGCGAGTTCGGGATCGTTCGCGGGCATCCCGCATTCGATCAGCGCGTGCACGATCGCGCCGGCCATCGCCTCGGAGCCGACGCCAAGCTCGCGGATCAGATCGAGCGTTGCGAGCAGTTGCGGGCGCCGCTTTTCCCAATCGGCGCCGAGCGCGGCGGCGCGCGCGTCGGCAAGCTCGCACGCGCGCGCGAGCGCGGCGGCGGACCCGGTGACGGGCGCGGCCGCGAGCCAGTGCTCGAGCGTCAGCCGTGGATCGGACAGGCGTTTCAAGGACGATCAACCGACGGCGCGCGAGGCGCCGTCACGAAACCAGGGAGGGTAGCTTACGACCGGCGGCCGCCGCGGGCGCGGCGGCGCGCGACCGGCCGGCGGCGATTTACTGCCCGCCGTGCATCCAGGGGAAGCCCTGCGAAGTCGGCAGGAAGCCGAAGGCGACGTCGTCGCCCTTGAAGCGGTCGCCACCGACGCCACCGACGACGGGATCGATCAGCATCGCCACTTCGACGGCCGGCTCGTCGATCGACGGCGGCGAGCCGACGATCGGGCGGATGAACGCCATGTAGAACGAGACGCGCGAGCTACCGACTCCGCCGACCGTGATTCCGAAATTGCCGTCCGCGTACGAGCTGACAAACGGACCGTTCAGCGGGCCGCTCATCTGAGCTCCGCTGCAGACGCTGCCATTCAGCGCGGCAGGCAGCGCGGTGAGCACGCACCACTGGCCTGCATCGCCGAGATAGCCGCCGCCGACGCCGACGACGCCGCGGCTGTACGACTCGACCAGCTTGTACTCCGCAGAGTTCGCCGTGTAAGGCTGGCGCGTCGTACTCGGCAACACCGGACCCGAGTCCTGGATGCCGCCGGTCGCTGCGCCCCAGCGCGCGTCGACGCGCACGACGTAGTAGAAGTTGACGCCGTCCGTAGCGGTCCAGATCGTCGGCGAGCGCTCGGTGCCGTTGGCACCGGGTTTCGCGCCGACGGCGGAGCCGCAGCTGACGTCTTCCGTCGCGCGCGACGGCTGATCGACCGACGGCGTGCACGGATCGGTCGGCACCTGCGTCCAGTCCGGATTGCTCCAGGTGAAGCCCTGGCTCGGAACCCAGTTCACGAGATTCGAGTACTGCTCGACCATCTTCGAATCGAAGCCGCTCGAAAGCAGGCCGTCGCTCAGCGCTTCGCGAACTTCGCCTTCGGCGCCCGACGCGTGGCAGGTCAGCGCGGAGCTGATCGTGCCCTGCGCGTTGCGTCCGATCGCGAGCGTGCCGCTGCCGTAGCCGACCGAGAGAATGTCGACGGCGGCCGGAAAGCGCCACTGTCCGTGCTGCGGAACCATGTTGATGTTGGTCAGCATCTGCTGATTTTCGGCGGCGATGTTCGCGCACGCCATGAATCCGGTGGTCGCGACGCTGAGCGTCGCGTTCGTGCCGCCGGTCGTGTACGTGAAGCCGGGCGGCGACTGCAGATCGAGCGGCGCCTCGTCGTTGACCTTGACTTGCGCGGCAGCGCAGATGACGGGAGCGAAGAGGGCGGAAGCGGCGAGACCAGCGAGAATCCGTGCAGCGGACAGCTTTAGTGCGGGCATTTCCTAGTACTCATCAATTGCGGTGTTGCACGCGCCGATTGCGCCGCCATTTCGGAGGCGCTGGTCCTTGTGAACGCGAGTTTCTTCCCTATGCCTTTCGGCAGCCTGCGGCGCTCTTGGGCCCACGCGGACGTGGACCCGGGTACCGTCATGCTACACTCGGGCCGCCGCATTCTAGCCTCTAATGCCGCCGCGCGCACCTTCTCAAGTTCATAGAAGACAAGGATTTTTGCGGTCGCGGTCACGAACTGACTCACTTCGATAAAAAACATGCGCACTTTTCCAAGTGTTCTTCCCGTTGTGCTCGCCCTCGCCGCCACGGTCACTGCCGCCGCCCAGACGCCGCAGCAGACCCCGACGCTCGAGGAACGCATGTCGCAGGCCGAGCTCAAAGCGGCCGGCCTCGACCACCTGTCGCCCGAGCAGCTCAAGTTCCTGAACGAGTGGCTGCGCACGCACGGCGCCGGCGCGAATACGCAGCTCGTGACGCCGGGCGGCCAACCGGTCTTCTATCCCGACACCTCCGCGCGCGAGACCGTCGAGACCCATATTTCGGGCCTTTTCACCGGCTGGCGCGGGCACACGGTGTTCAAGCTCGACAACGGGCAGGAATGGAAGCAGGCCGAGTCGGGCGCGTACGACGCCGGCAAGTTCGAAGATCCGGTCGTCCGCATCAAGCCGATGCTGCTCGGCAGCTGGCTGATGTACGTCGAGGGCTGCGGCTGCAGCGTGCGCGTCAACCGCATCAAATAAACCTGAACGCGCAGGGCCCGTCGTTCCGGCGAAAGCCGGAACCCATTTTCGCTTTGCCGCAAGAATCAGGATCGGGTCCCGGCTTTCGCCGGGACGACGGATCAGGCGCGCAATCCTTCGACGAGCTTCGCGAGCCGCTTCGGCGAGACCGTTTCGGCCGTGCGCAGCTCCTGCGCGAACGTCGACACGCGCAATTCCTCGACCAGCCAGCGCAACTCCTCGAGCGCGGCTTCGTCGCCGCGCGTCGCGCGGAGCTTGAGGTACTCGCGCCAGTAGAGCTGCACGCCGAGCATGCGCGACTGGTCGCGCGCGGGATCCTGGCGCAGGCGCTCGGCGCGAAGCTTCATCGCACGCAGATAGCGCGGGAAATGCGCAAGCCGCGCACGCGATGTCTCGCGCACGAAGGCCGGCCGCAGAAGCTCGGCCAGTTGATCGCGCAGATCGTCATAGTTAGCGCGCGCGAAGCCGAGCAGCGGCGGCTCCATCAGCGGCTTCAGCTCCGCGTAGCCCGCGATGATCTCCTCGACGATCGCAAGACGCTCCATCGCGGTCGCGAAGAGCACGCGCGCGATGTCTTCCTTCAGGCGCTCGAACGCATCGCGCGCGCGCACGTCGAGATCGCGCGCGGCGAAGAGCTCGCCGAGCGCGCCTTCGACGAGATCGGCGCGCAGCGAGTCGGCGCTGCCGAGCGGCGCCCACTTCAGCATCAGCGCGTTCTTGAGCGGCAGCTGCCGCCGCGCGTGCTTGATGCGATCGGCGAGCGCCTGGCGCAGCAACCGCTCGACGCCGGCACGATGCGCCGCGAGCGCCTCGTCGCGACGCTCGAACACGCGAAGCGCGACGCTCTCGCCGAGATCGACGAGCGCCGGGAATGCGGTCAACCCGCCCGGCGAGATCACCCGATCCGGAATCTCTTCGAAATCGAACGCCTCGACGTGCTCGCGCGTGAGCTCGACGTCTGCGCGCCGCGAGAACGCGACGCGCGCGGCACCGGTCCATTCGCTCTGGATCTTGGCAAGATCGCGGCTCTCGGCGAGCGTTCGGCCCGCGTCGTCGTGGATGCGGAAGTTCATCGCCAGATGCGCCGGCAATTCGGCGGGCGCGAAATCGCTCGCGCCGATCGCGACGCCGGTGACGCGCGCGAGATACGCGGCAAGCGCGGCCGCGAGCGGCTCCTCGCGCGGTGCCTCGGCTTCGGCGAACGCGCGCGCGAAATCGGGCGCCGGGACGAAGTTGCGGCGCAGCACCTTCGGCAGCGCGCGGATCATCTCGGCGACTTTTTCGGGAAGAAGGCCCGGCACGAGCCACTCGCAGCGCGCGGCCGGCACCGCGTTCACGAGCGCGAGCGGTACGTGCATCGTCACGCCGTCGGCGGGATCGGCCGGCACGAAGCGGTACGTGAGCCTCAGCTTGTGGCCCGCGACATCGAGCTGCGCCGGAAACTCGCGCACGCCGATGCCGGGCGATTCGGCGAGCACGTCGGCCAGCGACCAGCGCAGCGCTGCCTGCTGCTGCGGCGTCGCCGAGCGGTACCACGCGTCGAGCGCGGCGGCCGTGTGGATGTCGTCGGGCAATTTGCCGGCGAAGAACGCCGCGAGCTCGTCCTCGGTGCGGACGAGACCCGTGCGCCGGCGCTTCGCTTCGAGCTCGTGCGCCTCCGCGAGCACGCGCGCGTTCGCGCGCACGAAATCGGCGCGCGCATCGATCTCGCCGCGTGCGAGCGCCTCGCGCACGAAGACCTCGTGCGCCTGCTGCGGATCCTGCTTGCCGAACGTGACCGCGCGCTTCTCGACGAGCGTGAGGCCGAGCAGCGTGACCTGCTCGAACGCGACGACCGCGCCGCGCTTCTTCGACCAGTGCACGTCGCGCCACGCCTTGCGCACGAGATGCGCCGCCTGCTGCTCGATCCACTGCGGCTCGACGCGCGCGCAGAGCATGCCGTAGACCTTTTGCAGGTCGAGGATCTGGCCCGCGAGCACCCACGGCGGTTGCGATTTCGCGAGCGAGGAGCCCGGGAAGATCGCGAAGTTGCGCTCGCGCGTACTGCGGTATGCACCGCGGTCGGTCTTCATGCCGACTTGCGTCGGCCAGCCGGACAATAAGCAGCGATGCACCGCCTCGTACCGATCCGCCTCCGCTCTTGAGCCCTCCCCTTCAAGGGGAGGGTTTGGGTGGGGATGGTGTTCGCTCGCACGCGACGCTCCGCGCTTCCCCGACGCCGACACCGTCCGCTCCCCCGCCCTCCCCTTGAAGGGGGGTTGCGCTTTGTCCAGCGCCCACTTCAGCTCGTCGGTCACCAGCAGCAGCAACTGCCGATGCAGCTCGCGCCACTCGCGCATGCGCAGGAACGACAGGAAATGCGCCTGGCACCAGTCGCGCAATTTCGACTGCGTCAACTCCTCGTGCGCGGTCGTGTACGCGGTCCATAGTTTCAGCACGCTCGCGAAGTCGGATTTCGGATCGGCGAATGCCGCGTGCGCCTGATCGGCCGCCTGCCGCGCATCGGCCGGGCGCTCGCGCGGGTCCTGGATGCTGAGGAACGAGGCGAGCACGAGCACCTCGCGCAGCGCGCCGCACTGCTCCGCTTCGACGAGCATGCGGCCGAGCGCGACATCGATCGGCAACCGCGCGATCGTGCGCCCCATCGCCGTGAGTTTCTTCTCGCCATCGATCGCGCCGATCTCGGCCAGGCGCCGATAGCCGTCGCCGATCGCGCGTTCCGACGGCGCCTCGACGAACGGAAAGTCGGCGACGTCGCCGAGCTTCAGCGCGAGCATGCGCAGGATCACGCCCGCGAGCGACGAGCGCAGGATTTCGGGATCGGTGTAGCGCGGCCGCTGCAGGTAATCGTCTTCGTCGTACAGGCGGAAACACGTGCCGGGACCGACGCGCCCGCAGCGACCCTTGCGCTGATCGGCCGCGGCCTGCGAGATCGGCTCGATGTGCAAACGATCGAGCTGGTTGCGCTGGCTGTAGCGCTTGACGCGCGCGGTGCCGGTGTCGATCACGTAGCGGATACGCGGCACGGTCAGCGACGTCTCGGCGACGTTCGTCGCGAGCACGATGCGCCGCTGCGGTCCGGGCCGGAACACGCGGTCCTGTTCCGCCGCCGAAAGACGCGCGTAGAGCGCGAGCACTTCGGTCTCGCGATATTTGCGGCGCGACAATGCGAGATGCGCGTCGCGAATCTCGCGCTCGCCCGGCAGGAAAACGAGCACGTCGCCGCGCGGATCGGAGGTCGTGATCTCGTCGGCCGCCGCGACGATCTGCTCGGCGATGCTCGTCTCGCCGCGCTCGGGCGCCGGACGCCAGCGAACTTCGACCGGATACGCGCGGCCTTCGACTTCGACGACCGGCGCGTTCACGAAGTGCGCCGCGAAACGCGCGGTGTCGATCGTTGCCGACGTGACGATGAGCTTCAGATCGCGCCGCTTCGCGAGCAGGCGCTTAAGATAGCCGAGCAGGAAATCGATGTTGAGGCTCCGCTCGTGCGCCTCGTCGAGGATGATCGTGTCGTACGCGCCGAGCCACGGATCGGATTGCGTTTCGGCGAGCAGGATGCCGTCGGTCATGAACTTGATCAGCGACGCTTCGGTCACCTGATCGGCGAAGCGCACCTGAAACCCGACGAGATCGCCGACCTGCGTTGCGAGCTCGCTCGCGACGCGCCGCGCGACCGCTCGCGCCGCGATGCGCCGCGGCTGCGTGCAACCGATCAATCCCGCGGTGCCGCGCCCGGCGGCGAGGCAGAGCTTCGGCAGCTGCGTCGTCTTGCCGGAGCCCGTTTCGCCGGCGAGCACGACGACCTGGTTGTCGCGGATCAGTCGGACGATCTCGTCGGCCTTCGCGGTGATCGGGAGCGATTCATCGAGCTTGATCTCGGGCACTCGCGCGGCGCGCGCGTTGCGCTTCGCGGCGGAGGCGTCGATATCGGCGCGAAGCGCGTCGACGTCCGCCTCGGACGGCGCCGGGCACACGGCCGCGAGCCGGCGCCATCGCGCCAGCAGGCGGCCGAAGTCGCGCGCCATGACTTGATCCAGCGCGGTGCGGAGGGAATTCATGGTCGACATGGGGAGTGGATTATCGCGGCGAACGTTCGGATTCGCCGCAGGAATAGTTTGGGTTTGTCGGGTGGTGAACCAAGGCCTGCCCTCACCCTAGCCCTCTCCCGCAAGCGGGAGAGGGGATAAAAGCATCGAGCGAAAGCGAACACCGAGCTCCTGCGGCAGGGACTGCCGCGCTTTGCTCTTCCCGGGTCCCTCTCGGCCGCGGCGAGCAGGCGGAGGAAAAGCCCGAAGGGGCGCGTGCATGGATGCACGCGCGTTTGCGCAGGGCACAGGGATGTGCCCTAAGCAAACCCCGCAGCCTGCTCGCGAAGTCACGCGGGCATGGATGCCCGCGTGACCGCGACCGCGAGGGTGTCCTTTTCTTTGGTGACTTTCTTTTGGACAAGCAAAAGAAAGTCACCGGCGACCAGGGATGGTCGACGAAACGCACACGGACGTGAGTCGGTTTTCGCGGCAACACCGAAAATCAAAATGGATCCCGGCCTTCGCCGGGATGACGAGTGACGCTAGAGCTTGCGCCGCGGCGGAATCAACAAGTCCCCGAACAGCAGGCCAGCCACAATCGCCACAAGCAACGTCACCAGCGTAATCGCCGTATCAAGCCCCAGCCACACATCGCGCTCGAGCACGAAGCTCAACGACCGAAACCCGACACTCCCCGGAACCAGCAAGATGATGCCCGGCTCGCGCACCAGCGCCCCCGGCCGATTCGCAACGCGAGCAAACAAGTTGCTCGCCGCACCGATCAGCAGGCTGCCGAGAAACACCCCGAACGTCGGCGCGTTGTACGCATCGCCGAGCTGCGTGCACGCATACGCGAGCACGACCGAAGCGATGACGACCGGCACATACCGCGTCGGCGCGCGGAACAGCACCGCGAACGCGAACGCTGCCGTCAGCACCGCGATCCACTGTGTCCACATCGGCAGCGGCTCCTCGGTGATCGGCGCGGGCACGAGCCCGAGCAGCGCGCAAAGCTGCGTCGCGGCGAGCGTGCCGAACGTCAGCTTCAGGAGCGTCGCGACCGCGCCCATCATGCGCGCGGTGCCGGAGATGAGGTGCTGGCTCGAAAGCTCGCGCACCGCGGTCGTCAGCGTCATGCCCGGCATCAGCACGATCAGGCTCGCGATGATGACGGGCCGCACCGTGATCGGCGTGACGTAGACCGCGACGAGCGTCGCGATCAGCGTCGCCAGCAGCGCCGAGATCGCCTCCGACGCCGCGGCGATGTTCGGATGCTTGACCGAGAGCCGGTCGACGACGCCGATGACCGCGCCGACGAAGCCCGCCGTCAGGATGCCCTTCCATCCGGTTTCGAGGATCGCCGCGATGCTCGCGGCCGAGACCGCGAAGCTCGCGACGAGCCACATGCGGCGCGACGCGCGCTGCGACTGGCGGAACTGGCGCAGGCGCCAGCGTCCGGCCGCAAGCTCGAGGCGGCCGTCGATGACCTGATCGGCGATCTCGTCGATCTGGCAGAGGCGTTTCAGATCGACCGATCCCGGCGGCAGGCGCACGACCTGCGTCGTCTCGGCGAGATCGTCCTCGCGTTCGGGATTGGAGAACGACATGACGATCGAGGTCGGCGTCGCGAGCACGTCGCAGGTCAGCCCGAGCCGCGCGCTGACGAGATTGATGACGTCTTCGAGGCGCGGCGCGGCCGTGCCGTATTCGTGCAGGCGCTTGGCGAGATCGACGACGAAGCCGATCCGCACCCGGATCGGCGCGCGCGTGTCAGTGTCCTGGCTCATGTCGGGCATAATGCCGCGCTTTCACGCCGCCGTGGAGGGCGACGCGCGATGGGGATCGGCGAAGCCTGCTCTATCGGCGCGGCGCTTTCGTGGGCGGGCGGCGTGATCGTCTACAAGCGGCTCGGCGAGACGCTGCCGCCGCTGACGCTGAACCTCGTCAAGAACCTCATCGTGCTCGCGATGATCGTGCCGACCGTGTTGCTCGTGCACGGGCCGGAAATTCCGCCGCTGACGGGCACCGCGATCTCGCTCGCGATCGTCTCGGGCGTGCTCGGCATCGCGATCGCCGATACGCTGTACTTCAAGGCGCTGAACACGCTCGGCGCGGGGCGCATGGGCGTCGTCGGCAATTTCTACAGCCCGTTCGTGATCGTGATGTCGTTCGTGCTGCTCGGCGAGCGGCTCAATGCGCTGCAGATGGTCGGCTTCGTGCTCGTCAGCGGCGGCGTCTTCATCGTGTCGAGCCACGATCCGCAACGGAAACTTCCGGCGGACGTGCTGCGCAAAGGCGCCCTCTTCGGCGTCGCGGCCGTGTTCCTGATGGCGTCGGCGATCGTCATGATCAAGCGCGTGCTCGAAGGCGCGCCGCTGTTCTGGATCGTGCTGCTGCGGCTCGTCGGCGGCGCGGCCGGCATGCTCGCGATATTCGCGTTGCGCCGAGAGACGCCGGCGCTCGGCGCGCGCGCGAAGGCCAAGCTCAACTGGCCGCTGCTCATGCTCGCGGCATTCCTCGGGCAATACGTCTCGATGGCGCTCTGGATGGCGGGTTACAAATACACCGAGGCGTCGGTCGCGGCCGTGTTGAACGAGACGGCGTCGGTATTTATCGTGCTGCTCGCAGCGCTGTTCCTGCACGAAGGGCTCGATGCGCGGCGCGTCGCCGGCGTCACGTGCACGCTCTCCGGCGTCGCGTGCATGCTGTTCGCCTGATCGCTGGTTCGCCTGATCGAGGCAGGCCTGCTAGCCTTCGCGCATGGCCGCACCGGGAACCTTGACGCTCGATGCGAACGGACGCGCGGTTGCCGCGGGCGATTGGACGCTCGCCTCGGCGCCGGCGCTCGGCAAGCACATCGACGATGCGAAGCGGCGCGGCGCCGCGGCCGTCGATGCCAGCGGAGTCAGCCGTCTCGACACCGCGGGCGCCGAGCTGCTGCTCGATCTTGCGGGCAAGCGCGAAGGCATCACGGGCCTCGACGACAGCCGCGCCGCGCTCCTCGATACGGTAGCCAAGGCGCAGACGACGGCCGTCGCGACACCGCCGCCGCGCGCCGGCGGCCTCGTCGCTCTGCTGGCGCGCACCGGCGCCGCGATCGAGAACCTGTGGGACGACGCGGTCGCGCTGGTCGGCTTCATCGGCCTCATGCTCGCGACGATCGCGCGCGTCGTGCCGAATCCGCGCCGCTGGCGCGTGACCTCGCTTTTCTTCCATATCGAGCAGACCGGGCTCGACGCGGTGCCGATCGTCGCGCTGCTCTCGTTTCTCGTTGGCGCGGTCGTCGCATTCCTCGGCGCGACCGTGCTGCGCGACTTCGGCGCGAGCGTGTTCACGGTCGAGCTCGTCGGCTATTCGTTCCTGCGCGAGTTCGGCGTGCTGCTCACGGCGATCCTGATCGCCGGTCGCTCCGGCAGCGCGTTCACGGCGCAGATCGGCTCGATGAAGGCGCGCGAGGAAATCGACGCGATCCGCACGCTCGGACTCGATCCGGTCGAGGTGCTCGTGCTGCCGCGCGCGTTGGCCCTTCTCGTCTCGATGCCGCTCCTGACGTTCATCGCGATGATCGCCGGCATCTTCGGCGGCGCGATGGTCTGCATCTGGTCGCTCGACATCTCGCCCGGCATGTTCCTGACGCGCTTCCACGAAACGGCGCACGCGCGACATTTCTGGGTCGGCATGAGCAAGGCGCCGCTGTTCGCGTTCCTGATCGCGGCAATCGGCTGCCTCGAGGGATTCAAGGTGTCGGGCAGCGCCGAATCGGTCGGCGAGCACACGACCTCCAGCGTCGTGCAGTCGATCTTCGTCGTGATCCTGATCGATGCGCTCGCGGCGATCTTCTTCATGGAGCTCGACGTATGAGCGAGCGCGAGAAGATCATCGAAGTGCGCGGGCTTCGCAATCAATTCGGCAGTCAAGTCGTCCACGAGGATCTCGATCTCGACGTCTACAAGGGCGAAATCCTCGGCGTCGTCGGCGGCTCCGGCAGCGGCAAATCGGTGCTGCTGCGCTCGATCATCGGCCTCAACCGGCCCGCGGCGGGCAGCGTCAAGGTATTCGGGCACGAAGTCACCAGGCTTTCTGACCGCGAGCGCACGGCGATCGAGCAGCGCTGCGGCGTCCTGTTCCAGAACGGCGCCCTCTTCTCGTCGCTGACCGTGACCGAGAACGTCATGGTGCCGATGCGCGAGCATCACGATCTCCCCGAGTCGCTGACGGTGCGGCTCGCCGCGCTGAAGATCGCGCTCGCCGGCCTTCCCGCCGAGGCCGGTGCGAAATATCCGTCGGAGCTTTCGGGCGGCATGGTCAAGCGCGCCGCGCTCGCGCGCTCGCTCGCGCTCGATCCCGATATCCTGTTTCTCGACGAGCCGACCGCAGGCCTCGATCCGATCGGCGCCGCTGCGTTCGATGACTTGATCCTGACGCTCCGCGAGAGCCTCGGGCTCACGGTGTTCCTGATCACGCACGATCTCGATACGCTGTACACGATCTGCGATCGCGTCGCCGTGATCGCGAAGAAGCGCGTGCTGATCGCCGACACGCTCGACAAGGTCGAGCGCTTCGACGAGCCGTGGGTGCAGGAATATTTTCAGGGGCCGCGCGGGCGAGCGGCGGAGCACGCCGCGATGGCGCATTCGAACCGTTAGGAACGACGCATGGAAACGAGAGCCCACCACGTCATCATCGGCGCGTTCGCGATCGGCGTGTTCGCGCTCGCGCTCGGCTTCGTGCTGTGGCTCTCGAAATCGAGCATCGATCGCGAGTTCGCGTTCTACGACATCATCTTCACCGAGGCCGTCAATGGGCTCGGCAAGGGCGGCACGGTGCAGTACAACGGCATCAAGATCGGCGAGGTCGTGCAGCTCTCGCTCGCGAAGGACGATCCGCGCAAGGTGATCGCGCGGATCCGTGTCGACGCCGACTCGCCGATCAAGAAGGACACGCGTGCAAAGCTCGGCCTGCAGGGCGTGACCGGCGTCGCGTACATCCAGCTCTCGGGCGGCGCGCCGTCGAGCCCGCCGCTGAAGCCGACGCCGGAAAACCCGGTGCCGATCATTCCGTCCGAGGAATCGGCGCTGTCGAAGCTGCTCGCCTCGGGTTCGGATATCGTCACGAGCGCGAACGATCTGCTGATCCGCGCCAACGACGTGCTTTCGCGCGAAAACATCGATCGCATCTCGAAGACGCTCGAAAACCTCGAAGGCATCACCGGCACGGTCAACGAGCAGCGCGCCGATCTTTCCAATGCGCTGAAGCAGCTCGCCGACGCGACCGGCCAGCTCAAGCACACGCTGACGACGCTCGATTCGATGGCGACGACGACGAACGACCTGATGCGCAACAACGCGCGCCAAGTGCTCGATTCGACCAACAAGGCGCTCGCCTCGATCGATAAGGTGGCGAACTCGACGAACCAGCTGATCGGCGACAACCAGGCTGCGATCAGCGAGTTCACCGATCAGGGGCTGCGCCAGCTCGGGCCCGCGATCATCGAGCTTCGCGAGACGCTGCGATCGCTCAAGCAATTGAGCGATCGCCTCGCGACGTCGAACAGCGTGCTGCTCGGCCGCGATCAACCGAAGGAGTTCAATCCGAAATGAAGCGCGTCGAAATGAAGCGACTTCGGAGAGTGCCCGGGCTCGTCGCTTTCGCGCTCGTCGGCGCGTGCGCGTCGCTGACCGGCTCGAAGGAATCGTTCACGGTCTACTCGCCGCGCTACGAGCCGCCGGCGAATGCGGCGCAGGGCAAGCCGGTCGACTGGCAGCTCGCGATCGACACGCCGCTCGCGAGCGATGCGCTCGATACCTCGCGCATGCTGGTGATGCCGACACCGGGCGCGCTCGAGACGTACAACGGCGGCCGCTGGGCCGATACGCCGCCGCTGATGTTGCGCGGGCTTCTGATCGAGGCGTTCCAGCAGACGGGACGCATCGCCGGCGTCGGCGCGGTGACTTCGGGGATTCACGCCGACTACACGGTCACGATCGATCTCTACGATTTCGAAGTGCAGTATCGCGACGGCGCACCGCATGCCACGATCCGGCTCAATGCGAAGTTGAACGATGCGTCGATCAACCGCGTGCGCGCCGCGAAGACGTTCGAAGCCGACGAGCCTGTTTCCGGCGCGGCGGCCGGCGATGCGGCGGCCGCGTTCGATCGCACGATCGACGCGCTGCTCTCCGACATCGTGCGCTGGACGATCGACCAGGGCGAATCGGCCTGGTCGCAAACGCCGCACTCGCCGCGGAGCTCGCCATGAAGGACATGAAGCGCAAGGAATACGACAACGCGCTCGAAGAGCTCTACGTCGAGCTCGTCGATCTGCAGCGCTGGATCATCGCAACCGGCAAGCGCGTCGCGATCGTGTTCGAAGGCCGCGACGCAGCCGGAAAAGGCGGCGTCATCAAGGCGATCGGCGGACCGCTCAATACGCGCTACACGCGCCTCGTCGCGCTGCCGAAGCCGAGCGAGCGCGAGGCGACCGAGTGGTATTTCCAGCGCTACGTCGAGCACCTCCCCGCCGCCGGTGAGCTCGTGCTGTTCGATCGCAGCTGGTACAACCGGGCCGGCGTCGAGCACGTGATGGGTTTCTGCAGCGATCAGCAATACCGGCGCTTTCTCGCCGATTGTCCCGCGTTCGAGAAGCTCATCACCGACGACGGGCTGATTCTCCTCAAGTACTGGCTCGCGGTCGATCAGGCGCAACAGGAGGAACGCTTCCACGAGCGCGCGAGCGATCCGTTGAAGCGCTGGAAGATCTCGCCGATCGACCTCAAGGCGCGCGAACAATACGAAGCGTACGGCCGCGCGCGCGACGTGATGTTGCGCGCGACGAACGCGAAGCATGCGCCGTGGTTCGTCGCCGACTTCAACGATCAGAAGCGCGGACGGCTGAACCTGATCCGGCACCTCCTCGATCAGCTGCCCGAGCGCGCGCCGCAGGACCAGCCGCTGAAACTGCGCCGCCTTTCCGGCAAGCCCGGCAAGGAGCGGCTGCCGTCGAAGCGATACTGGATTCCGACGCCGTACTGATCGCGCCGGCTGCGGCGAGCCGGCTCGGCGGCCCGCCCAAACTTCACCTGACATCCACCTCGGTTATACGATGCTCGCGTTTTCGGGGGCGTCCCGCGGCCGCGCGAAATCACGAGGCCCGTTGCGCATGTAAAGGGAGGTTCGCACGGCGTCGTGGTGCGAGCGAAGATTCCGCAACGCGGAATCGGCCGCATTCGACGCGAGCACGCGGGCTGGCTCGACGAGATCGACCGAAAAACACGATGAATCCGCAGCCGCTCGTCGTCGTCCTCGGCTTCTGTACCGCCGTCATGCTGGCCGGCTGGCTCGTCGAGCGGCGCAGGCGCAATCCCGCCATCGCCGATCTGCTCTGGGCTGCGTGCATCAGCGCGTCCGCGCTTTATCTCGGTCTCGTCGCCGGCGGTTCGATGTTGTCGCGCCTGCTCGTCGCGATGATGGGCGGCATCGGCGGCTTCCGGCTTTTCATGCACCTTCTGCAGCGCATGCTGATCGAGTCGACCGATGCGCGCCATCGCGCGTTACGCGAGCGCGCGAAGGACAACGGCGGGCGCATGTTCGCGTTCTTCATCGGCAAGGCGATCTCGGCGACGCTGTTCGCGGTGCCGCTCTATGTCGCCGCCGAGAATCCGTACGACCAGGCGCGGCTCTGGACGTGGCTCGCGGCGGGCGTCTACAGCATCGGTCTCGCCGGCGAGGCGTACGCCGATATCCAGCTCGCGACGTTCCGCGACCAGCCGCGCAACCGCGCCCGCACGTGCCGGCGCGGGCTCTGGCGCTATTCGCGCCATCCGAACTATTTCTTCGCGTTCCTGCACTGGTGCAGCTACGCGCTGCTCGCGGTCGGCGTGCCGTGGACGCTGTGGAGCCTGACTCTGCTGGGGCCGATCCTCGCGGCGCTCGTCGCGATGCGTCGCGTTCGGATCGTCGAGGCCGAAGCGGTGCGGACGCGCGGCGAGGACTACCTCGCGTATCAGCATGCGACGAGCGCCTGGATCCCGTGGCTGCCGGCCGGCTGGCCGCGCGACAAGCCCGCCGACGAATCGTGGTACACGCCGCCGCCGGCGCCTGCTCGCGCCGCACCGCCGACGCGCGGGACGCCGCTGCCGGGCGCGCGGATCACGCCGTCGCCGGCATCGCGGTTGCCGCTGCAGGGACCGACGACGCCGCAGCCGGCGCGGCCGCTCGCAGAGCGCGATACGCCGCGCATCGCGGCCGGCGAAGTCGGCGAGTAGGTTTCTCGGCAGCTGCTCTCCCGCTCACTTCCCCTCTCCCGCTTGCGGGAGAGGGTTAGGGTGAGGGCAAGCTTGGTTCAGCCCATCAAAAGCCGACTTTCGAGCGCTCTACTTCGAACGCCCTCACCCTCCCCTCTCCCGCAAGCGGGAGCGGGGAAAAGCCAGCTACGGGCGACGCGCGAGCTCGGGATTTTCCTTCGAGACCGGCATCAGATCCTTCTTCGAAACGCCGGCCCAGTACAGGATCGGGTTCGCGAAGAAGATCGACGACAGTGTGCCGATCACGATGCCGATCAGCATCGTCAGCGCGAAGCCGTGCACGGCCGGGCCGCCGAAGAAGTACAGCGCGAACATCGACAGCGAGGTCGTCAGCGAGGTCATGATCGTTCGCGACAGCGTCTGGTTGATCGCGCGATTGAGGATCTCGTACGAATCGGCCTTGCGCGCCGAGCGGAACAGCTCGCGCACGCGGTCGAACACGACGACCTTGTCGTTGATCGAGTAGCCGACGACGGCGAGCACCGAGGCGAGCACCGTGAGATCGAACTCGCGCTGCGTCAGCGCGAAGAAGCCGACGGTCAGGATCGTGTCGTGGAACTCGCTCGCGATCGCCGCGATCGCGAAGCGCTTCTCGAAGCGGATGCCGATGTAGATCATGATGCCGATGATCACGAAGACGACCGCGATCATGCCGTCGCTCTTGAGCTCCTCGCCGACCTGCGGGCCGACCGCTTCGGAGCGCTTCATCGACACATCGGGCCGCGCGGCCTTCAGCGCCGCGAGCACGTTCGCCGCGACCTGGTCGAGCTGCTTCGCGTCGGCCTGCGCCTGCAGGCGGATCGACACCTCGCGCGTGCCGCCGAGCGTCTGCACGAGCGCGTTCTCGAAGCCGCCTTTCTCGAGCGCCTCGCGCACCTGCGCGATCTCGACGGGCTGTTCGTAGGCCGCCTCGACGAGCACGCCGCCGGTGAAGTCGAGCGCGTAGTTGAGGCCGCGCGTCGTGATCAGCGCGATCGACGCGATCATCAGGATGATCGAGACGACGATCGAGACCTTGCGCCAGCCGAGGAAGTCGATCTTGCTGTTGGACGGAAAGAGTTCCATGGATCAAGCCGCTCCGCGCGCGTAGCCGCCGCCGACATACAAGCCCTTGAGCTTGCGGCCGCCGTGGACGACGTTGGTGATCGCATGTGTCACGGTCACCGAGGTGAACATCGAGGTCAGAATACCGATGAAGAGCGTGACGCCGAAGCCGCGGATCGGACCCGAGCCGAGCGTCATCAGCGCGAGCGCGGCGAGAAGGTGCGTCACGTTCGCGTCGAGAATCGTCGCCCAGGCTTTGTCGTAGCCGGCTCGAATCGCGGCGAGCGGCGTCGAGCCGTTGCGCAATTCCTCGCGGATGCGCTCGCAGATCAGCACGTTCGCGTCGATCGCCATGCCGAGCGTCAGCACGATACCGGCGATGCCGGGCATCGTCAGCGTCACGCCGATCGCCGACATGATCGCGAGCAGCAGCACGAGGTTGAAGAAGAGCGCGACGTCGGCGATGAGGCCGAACAGCCAGTAGTAGAACGCCATGAAGACGAGCACCGCGGCAAGGCCGAGCAGGACCGCCTTGATGCCCTTGGCGATGTTGTCCTGGCCCATCGAGGGGCCGATCACGCGCTCTTCGACGATGTCGATCGGCGCGGCGAGCGAGCCCGAGCGCAGCAACAGCGCGAGATCCGACGCTTCCTTGTTGCTGCCGAGGCCCGTGGTCTGGAAGCGGTTCGAGAAGACGCCGCGGATCGTCGCCGAGTTGATGACTTCCTCGGTGACTTTCGCGCTCCGGACTTCCTTGCCGTCGATGATCTTCGTCTCGGGCGTGCGTTCGATGTAGACGACGGCCATCGGCTTGCCGACGTTCTGCGTCGTGAAATCGAGCATCTTGCGGCCGCCGGCCGCGTTCAGCACGACCGAAACGGCCGGCGTGCCGGACTGCGGATCGGGCGCGCTCGATGCATCGACCATCTCGTCGCCGGAGACGATGATCTTCTTCTTCAGCACGATCGGAACCGGCTTGCCGTCCGCACCGCGCTCACGGCGGTGATAGAGGCGGCTGTCGGGTGGCACGACGCCGGTCTTCTCGGCCTCGTACGGATTCGTCACGCTCTCGTCGACCGCGTGGTATTCGAGCGTCGCGATCGTGCCGAGAATCTTCTTCGCCTCGCCCGGATCCTGCACGCCGGCGAGCTCGACGACGATGCGCGTGTCGCCCTGCTGCTGGATCAGGGGCTCGGCGACGCCGAGCGCGTTGATGCGGTTGCGCAGCGTCGCGACGTTCTGGCGGATCGTGTTCTGCGCGATTTCCTTGATGCGCGTGTCCTTGACGCTCGCATTCAGCGTGTACGCATCGCCGACGGTCTGGCCGGTCGCGATCGTGAGATCCGGCATCTTGTTCTGGATGATCGTCAGCGCCGCGTCGCGATCGTCGGCGCTCTTCAGCGTCACGACGAGGCCGTTGCCGCCGCGACCGACCGACGTGTAGCGGATGTTCTTGTCGCGCAGCGCCGAGCGGATGTCGTCCGCGTAACGCTGCAGCTGCTTTTCCATCACGTCCTTGTCGTCGACCTGCATCAGGAAATGCACGCCGCCGCGAAGGTCGAGGCCGAGCGGCATCGCGTTCGCGCCGATCGCGCGCATCCAGGTCGGCACCGTCGAAGCAAGATTCAGCGCGACGATGTACGAATCGCCAAGCTCGGTGCGCAGAGCATCCGACGCCTTGGTCTGATCGTCGACGCCGTTGAAGCGCACGACCACGTGCTCGCCCGCAAGGTCGATCCGCTCGAACGGGATCTTGTCCTTCTCGAGGATGCCCTGCGCCTTCTCCTTCAGGGCCTGATCGATCGTCGCGCCGCGATTGGCGGAGATCTGCACGGACGGCTGCTGCGTGAAGAGGTTCGGGATGCCGTAGAGGATGCCGAGGACCAGCACCACCGCGACGAGCACGTATTTCCAGCGGGGAAAATCGTTCATGAGGTCAGGACTTGTGTGGGCGTCGGGCCCCTCAGGCCCGCGAGGAACATCGGGAATCCATCGACCGCGGCCGCGGCGCCGGCGTTCCCGCCGCGCGCGAAAATCGGCCCCGGGATCAGGACGAAGCCTTCAGCGTGCCCTTCGGCAGCACCGCCGAGATCGCCTGCTTCTGCAGCTTCACGGTGACGTTTGGCGCGATCTCGAGCGTCACGAACTGATCGGCGATGTCGTCGATCCGGCCGAGCAGGCCGCCGTTCGTCAGCACCTCGTCGCCCTTCGCGAGCGCCGAGATCATCGACTTCTGCTCCTTGGCGCGCTTCATCTGCGGCCGGATCAGCATGAAGTAGAAGATGCCGAACAGGATGACGAGCGGCAGGAACGACATCAGCGGGTTCGGCGCCGCGGCGGGCGCGGCGGCCTGCGCATACGCGCTGGAAATGAAGAAATCCATGGGTTGCTCCGGGCAGGCCCGCGTGCCGGAGGCGGCGGGGCGCGTTAAAAAATGGTCGCGGATTATGCCATAGGGTGGGCCTCGGCCCACCATCGGCCCCGGCAGGCCGATGCCCGCGTCATGCCGCTTCCTCGCGCCGGAGCGCGTAGAACTCGGCCACGAAGTCGGCCAGCCGGCCGGCGGCGATCGCGTCCCGAAGCCCGGCCATAAGCTCCTGGTAGTAGAAGAGATTGTGGATCGTCGCGAGCTGCGGCCCGAGCATCTCGCCGCAGCGGTCGAGGTGGCGCAGGTACGCGCGGCTGAAGCCCGAGCGGCACGTGTAGCAGCCGCAGGCCTCGTCGAGCGGGCGCGTGTCGCGCTCGTACTTCGCATTGCGGATGCGAAGCGTGCCGTGGCGCGTGAAAAGGTGCGCATTGCGTGCGTTCCGCGTCGGCATCACGCAGTCGAACATGTCGATGCCGCGGCGCACCGACTCGACGAGGTCCTCGGGCCGGCCGACACCCATCAGGTAGCGCGGCCGATCCTGCGGCAGCTGCGGCTCGACCGTTTCGAGGATCGCGTTGCGCTCCTCTTCGGGCTCGCCGACCGCGAGGCCGCCGATCGCGTAGCCGTCGAAACCGATGTCTTTGAGTGCCTGCGCCGAACGATGCCGTAGCGCCGGATATACGCTGCCCTGCACGATGCCGAACAGCGCATTCGGATTGCCTTCGTGCGCGCGGCGGCTTCGCTCGGCCCAGCGCAGCGAGAGCTCCATCGAGGTTCGCGCGGTTGTTTCGTCGGCCGGATACGGCGTGCATTCGTCGAAGATCATCGCGATGTCGGAATCGAGCACGCGCTGGATGCGCATCGATTCCTCGGGCGAGAGGAACACGGTCGAGCCATCGACGGGCGATGCGAACGTGACACCCTCCTCCGTGATCTTGCGCTTGTGCGCGAGGCTGAAGACCTGGAAGCCGCCGGAGTCGGTGAGGATCGGCCTGTTCCATCCGATGAAGCGGTGCAGGCCGCCGAAATCGCCGATGACGTCGAGGCCCGGCCGGAGGAACAGGTGGAACGTGTTGCCGAGGATGATCTCGGCGCCGATGCCTTCGAGCTCGCGCGGCGACATCGCCTTGACCGAGCCGTAGGTGCCGACCGGCATGAACGCGGGCGTCTCGACCGTGCCGCGCGCGAAGGTCATGCGGCCGCGGCGGGCGGCGGCGTCGGTGGTGATCAGTTCGAAATCGAAATGCATCGCGTTTTCGTCATCCCGGCGAAAGCCGGGATCCATGTTTGGGCTCGTGACAACAATCAAAATGGGTTCCGGCTTTCGCCGGAACGACGGGACTAGGCCGGCCAGATCAGCATCGCATCCCCATACGAGAAAAAGCGATACCTCTCTTCGACTGCATGACGATATGCCGCGAGCATCGTCTCGCGCCCCGCGAACGCCGAGACGAGCATCAGCAAGGTCGACTCCGGCAGATGGAAGTTCGTCACGAGCGCATCGACGCTCGTGATGCGATAGCCCGGAAAGATGAAGATCTGCGTTTCGCCCGCGAACGGCTGCAGCACGCCGTCGCGCGTCGCGGTCTCGAGCGCGCGCACGACCGTCGTGCCGACGGCGACGATGCGCCCGCCGTCGGCGCGCGTCTTGCGAATCTTCTCGACCAGCTCCGCGCCGACATTGAGCCACTCGCGGTGCATGACATGATTTTCGATGCGCTCCGCGCGAACGGGCTGGAACGTTCCGGCGCCGACGTGCAGCGTCACGTAACCGAAGTGCACGCCGCGCACGGCGAGCGCATCGAGCAGCGCCTTGTCGAAATGAAGCCCTGCCGTCGGCGCCGCGACCGCGCCCGCCTCGCGCGCGTAGACGGTCTGGTAGCGCTCGTCGTCGGCCGCGTCGGCCGCGCGCTCGATGTACGGCGGCAGCGGCATGCGGCCGAGCCGCAGCAGCAGCTTTTCGATCGGCTCGGCGGTATCGAAGCGCAGCACGAAGAACTCGCCGTCGCGGCCGAGCACGGTCGCCGCGCTGCCGTCGTCGAAGAGGATCCGTCCGCCTGCCTTGGGCTTTTTGCTGACGCCGAGCTGCACGCGCGCTTCGTGCGCGCCGGTGATTCGTTCGATCAGGATCTCGACCGCGCCGCCGGTGTCCTTGCGGCCATGGAGCCGCGCCGGCAGCACGCGCGTGTCGTTGAAGACGACGAGATCGCCCGGCGCGAGAAGCTCGACGAGATCCGTGAAGCGGCGGTCTTCGAAGCGCTCGTGCTTCGCGTCGACGACGAGCAGCCGGCTCGCCGAACGCTCGGCGAGCGGCGCCTGCGCGATCAGCTCGGGCGGCAGGTCGAAGTGGAAGTCGGATTTCTTCAAGAGCCGGGATTTGGGATTCGGGATTTGGGATTCGGATGGTAAGCGCGCGCCGACCGTGGGTCGACGATCGATTCATCGAATCCCGAATTCCGAATCTCCAATCCCGGCTTTCTCACAACCATCCCTTCTGCCGCGCGAGGCGAAACGCCTCGATGCGATTGCCGACGCCGAGCTTGCCGATCGCTTCGGAAAGATAATTGCGCACCGTGCCGTGCGAGAGATTGAGCCGCGTCGCGATGTCGCCGGCCGAAAGGCCTTCGCCGGCGAGACGCAGCACTTGCCGCTCGCGATCGTTGAGCGGATCGGCCTCGGACCACGCCTCGACCGCGAGCTGCGGATCGATCGCGCGGCCGCCGCGATGGACCTTGCGCAATGCGTCGGCGAGCTGCTCGGCCGGCGCGTCCTTCAGGAGATAGCCGCTGACGCCGGCGTCGAGCGCGCGGCGCAGGAATCCCGCGCGCGCGAACGTCGTGACGATGACGACCTTCGACGGCAGCTCGTAGCGCTGCACGCGCTGCGCGAGCTCGATGCCGGTGAGGCCCGGCATCTCGATGTCGGTGACGACGAGGTCGGGCTTCAGCTGCTGGATCGCGCGCCACGCTTCCTCGCCGTCGGCGGCGGCGCCGACGACGTCGATGTCGGGCTCGAGCTTCAGGAGCGCGGTCAGCGCGCCGCGCACCATGGCTTGATCTTCGGCGAGGAGTACTCGGATCATGCGTTCAAATTAACACGGACGCCGAAAATGCGACCGCCGTAGGAGCGGCGACAGCCGCGATCTTTCGATGACATGCGCCGGCCGGAAAAGATCGCGGCTGTCGCCGCTCCTACAAAGTCAGACGCGTGACGGCTCGTCGCGGCCGCAGATGCGCGCGGCGGCGACGGGATCGATCACGAGCGCGACGCGCGCTTCGAGCCGCGTGCCGCGGCCGCGCTCCGATGCGATGACGAGATCGCCGTCGAGCGCGCGCAGGCGCTCGCGCATGCCGGTGAGCCCGTTGCCGGGCTCGATCGCGCGGCCGCAGCCATCGTCTTCGATCAGGAGCCGCGCTTCGTTTGCGTCGATCGCGAGTGCGACGCGCGCGCGTGTCGCGCGTGCGTGGCGCTGGATGTTCGTGACGCCTTCGCGGAGCGTCAGCGCAAAGATCGTCTCGACGTCCGGCGGCAACGCTGCGCCCTCGGGCGTCTGGTACTCGAGCTTGACGCCGCCTGATTCGAGCAAAAGGTGCGCCGACGCGAGCTCGGCCGCGAGCCCGGCCGCGCGAATGCCGGCGACCGCGCGCCGCACTTGTCCCAATGTGTCGCGCGCGACGCGCTCGACGTCGACGATCTCGCGCCGCGCCGCGAGCGGATCGCGATCGAAGAGCCGCGCGGCGAGCTCCGATTTCAGCGTGATCAGCGACAGCGTGTGGCCCAGCAGATCGTGCAGGTCGCGACCGATGCGCTCGCGCTCGGCGAGCGCGGCGAGGCGGCGGATCTCGTCGTGACTCAGCTTGAGCTCGGCCTGACGCAGGCGCTTCTCGCGGTGCGCGGTGTTCGCGGCGCACACCGCGACCGAGACGATCAGCGTCACGCCGACGATGATCGCGATCACGCGCGGCGGCTCGCCGAGGAGGTAAAGCTCGCCGGTGTAGAGCGCGAGGCCGCCGAGGATGATCAGCATCGATTTCCGGAGCGGCAATCCCGTGAACGGCAGGAAGATCGCGGCGTAGATGAGATACGTGTGCGCGCACTGGTTGAACGGCACCAGCGCGAACGCGATCGCCGCGATCGCCGCGAGATGCGCGAGTTGCCGCGCGCCCGTGAGCCAGTAGCAGCGGAAATAGAGCGGCAGGAAGATCGCGATGCTGACGAGCGTCAGGCGCAGCCACTCCGGATTCGGCTCGCCCCAGTTCATGAACAGGAAACCGAGATAGAGCAGGCTCCACACCGGCGCCCAGCCGAGATCGTCCATATGCGGCGGGAGCAAATATCGGCGCAACGATTTGGCCCACGCGGGACCAGACGGCCCTGCCGTCGCGCCGGTCTGCGCCGGCGCGATCGAACGATCGGTGCGATACGGAATCACTCGAGTCTCACGGATGCGAGGCGTGGATCGCCGCCGGCGACTCGGCCGGATCGAACGTGCCGAGCGCCGCCAGCGCCGCGAACAGCACGCCGGTGATCAGAAGTCGCGTATAGATGACGCGCATCGTGCCGCCCTCCGCGCGAATCATGCGCGCGCCAGCCGTCGGCGCGCAACGGCGAGGAATGCGATCGTCACGGCCGCCAGCGCCGCGACGTGGACCAGCGCGGACCCTTCCGACGGCTGCCCGACCGCCGCGAGCGCGAGCTGGCCGAGGTGATACGCGGGCCAGAGCGGCGCGAGCTCGCGCACGACCGGCGGCAGGATCGAGAGCGGCATCCACAGGCCCGACAGGAACGACATCGGGAGATAGATCAGATTGATCACGGCCGGCGCCGCCTGTCCGCTGATGAGCGTCGCGATGCAAAGGCCGATCGCGCAGAACGGCAGCACGCCGAAGATCTCGACGACGAGGAGCTTCAGCCACGCCGCGAGCGGCAGCGCGACGTCGCCGACCGTCGTCGCGAGCACGGCGAGCGTCGCGAAGATGATCGTCGCGAACAGCATCGCCATTGCGAGCTTCGATGCGAGATACGCGCCGGGCGGCATCGGCTGCGCGCGCTTGAGCGTCAGCCAGCCGCGCTCGCGATCGAGCGCGACCGAGACGCCGAAGCCGAAGAGTCCGGGCGCCATCACGCCGAACACGCCGTACGTTGCGAGGAGATAGATGTTCGCGTGGTAGTCGCCGGTCGCATTCTTGACGAACAGCACCGCGAACAGGAAGTAGAACATCGCCGGAAACAGCAGCGTTGGCACCGCGAACGACGGCGCGCGCAGCAGCCGCAGGAACTCGTGCTTGCTTTCGAGCGCGTAGATACGCGGCAACGAGACACGCGGCAACGATTCGACGACGGCATTCATCACGCGGCCTCCTGGACGATCTCGTTTTGGGTAATCTCCATGAACGCTTCGGCGAGGCCGGCGCGCTGCACTTCGAGCTCGGTGAGCGCGGTGTCCTCGCGGAGCAGCTGGCGCACGATGTCCTCGGCCGTGTCGGTCACGATCTCGATGCGCTCCCCGTCGCGGCAGATGCTGCGCACGCCGGGCCACGCGCCGATCATCTCGGGCGCGAGCGCGGATACGCAGCGGATGCGCCGCTGCGCAACGCGCGCACGAATCTGCCGCACGCTGCCTTCGGCGACGATGCGGCCGTGCGCGAGCACCGCGACGCGATCGGCGAGCGCTTCGGCTTCTTCGAGGTAGTGCGTCGTCAGCAGAACCGAGCAGCCGTCAGCGACGAGCGCGCGCACGGTCGACCAGAGCGCCTGGCGCGATTCCATGTCGAGGCCGACGGTCGGCTCGTCGAGAAACAGGAGCCGCGGGCGTCCGGCGAGCGCGAGCGCGAACTGCACGCGGCGCTTTTGTCCTTCGGAAAGCTTCGCGTAACGGCGGTCAAGCAGATCGGCGATGCCGGCCGTCTTCGCGCACGCGTCCGCGTCGAGCGGATGCGGGTAATACGCTCGCACCTGCGCAAGCAGCTCGCGCACCTTCAGCGTGTCCGGCATGCCGGCGCTCTGCAGCATGACACCGACGCGGCGCCGCGCCTCGAGCGCATGCGGCGACTGGCCGAAGAGCTCGACCTCACCCGAATCCGGCTCGGCGAGGCCGAGCATGAGACCGACCGCCGTGCTCTTGCCGGCGCCGTTCGGACCGAGCAGCGCGAGCAGCTCGCCCGGCCGCACGTCGAGATCGACGCCGTCGAGCGCCTTCACCGCGCCATAGCTCTTGCGCACCGCAAGGAGCCGCGCCGAGGGGGCCGAGCCGCTGTTCGCCATGGTGCCACTCCCGATCCGATGTCGAGCGCCACTCTAGGGAGCGTTTCGCGCGGGGCCCAGAATCACGCGTCAAGCGTTGCTGGTGACGCCTGTCATGCGCCGATTGGCCCCATCGATGGGCTCGCGGGGTACCGCCGCTAGGGCCCGTGTGCTAGGCTACGCTTCAGTCAATTTTCCATTTCAAATCAATAGCTAAAACGCTTTGCCTCGATCGTTCCACGAGCGGGGTTTTGCGTTTTTGCGAGGAGACGGCGATGAACGGCCTGATGACGAAATTGAAGGAGATGCGCGACTTCGGCGGCGCGCTGCGCACACCGGGTCTCGTCGACGCGCAGATCGAAAGCGAAGCCGCGCGCCATCCGGAGCTCGGCGCCGCGATCGAGGCCGCCCATGCGGCGCACGTTGCGCTCCGCCAGGACAAGGCGATGGCCGATCTGCTGCGCATGGACGAGTCGGCGCAGGTCGCCGCCGTGCAGGCCGACTTCGTCAACTTCTATCCCGAGGACGGCGTCAATCCGTATGTCGCGCTCACCGCACGCGGACCGTGGGTCGTCACGCTGAAGGGCGCGGTCGTCTATGACGCCGGCGGCTACGGCATGATCGGCTTCGGCCACACGCCGAGCGCGGTGCTCGAGGCGATCGCGCGCCCGCAGGTCATGGCCAACGTCATGACGCCGAATCTCGCGCAGTACCGCTTCGGCCATGCGCTGAAGCGCGAAGTCGGGCGCACGCGCGGCGGCTCGCCGTATGCGCGGTTCTTCTGTCTCAACTCGGGCTCGGAGGCCGTCACGCTCGCGGCGCGCATCGCCGACGTCAACGCGAAGCTGATGACCGATGCCGGCGCGCGCTACGCGGGCCGCACGATCAAGCGCGTCGCGATCAAGGGCGCGTTCCACGGGCGCACCGAGCGGCCGGCGATCTTTTCCGATTCGTCGCGCAAGCCCTACGTGCAGCATCTCGCGAGCTTCCGCGACGAGCACAGCTTGCTCACGGTCGAGCCGTACAACGTCGCGGAGCTCCGCCAGGTCTTCGCCGAGGCCGACAAGAACGGCTGGTTCATCGAGGCGATGTTCATCGAGCCCGTGATGGGTGAAGGCGATCCGGGCCGCTCGATGACGCCGGAGTTCTACGCGGCCGCGCGCGAGCTGACGCGCGCGCACGGCAGCATTCTTCTGATCGATTCGATCCAGGCGGGCCTGCGTGCGCATGGCGTGCTTTCGATCGTCGACTATCCCGGCTTCGAGAAGCTCGAAGCGCCGGACATGGAAACCTATTCGAAGGCGCTCAACGCGGGCCAGTATCCGCTGTCGGTGCTCGCGGTGACGCCGCGCACCGCGGAGCTCTACAAGAAGGGCATCTACGGCAACACGATGACCGCGAATCCGCGCGCGCTCGATGTCGCGACCGCAGTGCTCGATTCGCTGTCGGACGACGTGCGCCGGAACATCCGCGCGCGCGGCCGCGAGTTTCTCGAGAAGCTCGAGAAGCTCAAGGCCGAGCTCCCGGGCTACATCACGAAGGTGCAGGGCACGGGCCTGCTCTTCTCGTGCGAGCTCGCGCCCGAGTTCAAGTGCTACGGCGCCGGCAGCACCGAGGAATGGATGCGCGAGCACGGGTACGGAGTCATCCACGGCGGCGCGAACTCGCTGCGCTTCACGCCGCATTTCGGCGTCAGCTCGGACGAGGCCGATCTCCTGATCGACGGCGTGCGTCGCGCGCTCGTCGAAGGGCCGCGTGCCGCAGTCGCGCCGGCGGTGCGCGCTGCTGCTGCGTGACGATCGTTTTCAAATGATTTCAGGAACGCCGGGCTCGTCCCGGCGTTTCTTTTTCCGGTGTCTTTATGCGCGCGGCGCGATCGTGAAATGCGCCGCATTAATCGGCTGAATGCGCGGCAACGGACGTCGCCGAAGCCATTGCTGGCCTCGCTGTCCCCGGGCGTAGACTGCGCGCCACCGGGAGCCGGGGTGGCACCGGATCAACTTTCAGAGGATTCGTACATGGAGCTGAAGGCGAAACTCTCGCTCGCGCTCGCTTTCGCGCTGGCACTCGGATGTGGGATGGCATCGGCACAGGACACGAAGGCGACGGACACGAAGGCCGCGACTTCAAAGCCGCTGACGCCGCAGCAGCAACGCATGGTCGACTGCAACAAGCAGGCGACCGGCAAGACCGGCGAAGAGCGCAAGACGTTCATGAGCACCTGCCTCAAGGGCGACTCGACCGCAGCGGCGCCGTCGGCGAAACAGACGCAGCAGGAGAAGATGAAGTCCTGCAATACCGAGGCGAAGAAGGAAAACCTCGCGGGCGACGCGCGCAAGACGTTCATGAGCACGTGCCTCAAGGGTGATGCTGCTTCGGCTGCGCACTGACTAGTCGGCTGCGCACCGAGTAACACGCACCACGACAGCAAAGGCCCGCCTCGGCGGGCCTTTTTTTGATCCCTCTCCCGCTTGCGAGAGAGGGTCAGGGTGAGGGCACGCTTGGTTCACCGCTTCATCGCGGAACGACGCGCTTCACTCCGACTTCCCTCACCCTCCCCTCTCCCGCAAGCGGGAGAGGGAAAAGCAGGCGCGAAGTTTAACGAGATCTGATCGACGTCAGCGAAACCGATCCGTCGCCGCAATCAGCTCGTGCGTGATGCCGGGCTCGAACGCCGAATGTCCGGCGTCGGCGACGATGCGAAGATCCGCTTCGGGCCACGCGCGGTGCAAATCCCACGCGCTGCGCATCGGACAGCAGACGTCGTAGCGGCCCTGCACGATCACGCTCGGGATCGCGCGCAGGCGATGCGCGTTGCGCAGGAGCTGATCGTTCTCGTCGAAGAAGCCGCCGTTGACGAAGTAATGGCACTCGATGCGCGCGAACGCGAGCGCGAACTGATCCTCGCCGCTCGATGCGATGTGCGCCGAATCCTGCAGCAGGAAGCTCGTCGCGCCTTCCCAGATCGACCACGCGCGCGCGGCCGCGAGGCGCGTCTCGGGATCGGCTCCGGTCAGGCGGCGGTGATACGCGCTCATGAGATCGCCGCGCTCGACTTCGGGTATCGGCTTGAGATATTCCTCCCACGCATCCGGGAACAGCGCATCGCAGCCGTGCTGGTAGAACCACGCGAGCTCGGAACGGCGCAGCATGAAGATGCCGCGCAGCACGAGCTCGGTGACGCGCTCGGGATGCGTCTCGGCGTACGCGAGCGCGAGCGTCGATCCCCACGAGCCGCCGAACACCTGCCAGCGATCGATGCCGAGATGCTCGCGGATCCGTTCGATGTCGGCGACGAGATGCCAGGTCGTGTTGTCGGTCAGCTCCGCGTGCGGCGTCGAGCGTCCGCAACCGCGCTGGTCGAACAGCACGATGCGGTAGTGTTTCGGATCGAAGAAGCGGCGCGACTTCCCGTTGCAGCCGGCGCCGGGACCGCCGTGCAGGAACACGACCGGTTTTCCGCGCGGATTGCCGCACTGCTCGTAGTAGACGCGGTGCAGCGGCGAGACCTGCAGGAACCCGGCGTCGAACGGCTCGATGTCCGGATAGAGGGTGCGACGGGGCGTGTCGATCATCGGGCAGCAATCTCCCCAAACGGTGCAGGCGCCGCAAAGGCGCCGGAGCGCCGCTCGCGTCGTGGCGAGATGTAAAGAGCCGTGGCGCGAACGTTGAGCGCTCATGATAGCGAGATGCGCCGCCCCGTCGCATCGCTCGCTGCGTTCGTCGTGTTGCGATGCTGTGATCAGCGACTATGCGCCATTGACTTATATACGCCAACGGCGTATGTTTCCGCATGATCTTCATTGAGACGGCGATCTTTACCGCACAGATCAAGGCGCTCGTTTCGGATGAAGCCTACGCGGAGTTTCAGCGCGAGCTGGCCCCCGACCCCGAAGGCGGCGACGTCATCGCCGGCACTGGCGGCCTCAGAAAGATCCGCATGGCCGCGAAGGGCAAAGGCAAACGCGGCGGTGCACGCGTGATCTACTTCTACTTCGTCGCGAAGGATCGGATCGCGATGCCTCTCGCCTATCCCAAGGGTGTGAAGGACGACCTCACGGTCAAGGAGAAGCGGATTCTCGCGAGCATCATCAAGACCTGGAGCCACACTCGATGAACAAGAAATTGTTCGCGCAACTGACCGAAAGCCTCGAGCAGATGGGCGAGATCTCGCGCGGCGAGCGCGCGCCCTCGCGCGAAGTGGTCGTCGATGCGGTCATGGTGCAGAAGATCCGCGCGTCGACCGGCCTCTCGCAAGCCAAGTTCGCGAGAGTGATCAACGTCGAAGTCGCGACGCTGCGCAACTGGGAGCAAGGCCGCCGCGAGCCGACGGGCCCCGCGCGCGCGTTGCTGAGAGCAATCCGGAAAGATCCCGAGCGAGTGCTGGCTGCACTCGCCGGCTGAGAACCGCGATTGGTCGGGGCGGCGGGATTCGAACCCACGACCCCCTGCCCCCCAGGCATGACGGCTGACGCGGCGACGCCATTGATTCTACTCGGAAACGTGCGAAAAACGGCCTCGCAAAAGCGCGCCGTTTCCGTTCAATGCGATCAACCGCTTACGATTCGATAGGGAGGCGGCGCGCGCTCAACGCTTCGGCCGTGCGAGCTTCGCGACGAGTTTGCGCGCCACGCTTCGGACGGCCCTGCAGCCGCCGCAGCCGCGCCCCTGAGCGTCAGCCCGGTCGATGGCGCTGACGATGCGGCCAGCGACGCCGGCGGGCACTGCGTCAGCCGCAGAGGCATCCGGGATAGCTTCGCTCGATGGCTCGAGGATCTCATGCTTGCCGATCGGTTTGCCGGCGACGACGCGGCGCGCGCGAATGATGGCCATCAGATCGCGTTCGAGTGAGCGACGATCGAGGTACACGTGCCGCGGTTCGTCGTGATCTGCACCGTGCACACGCCGTTCACCGCCACACCAGCCCCGACGTCCCATAGACCCAACGCATCCGCGGAGACATAGAACCAACCGACAGTAGTCGGGTCGGCGGTCATGGTAATGGGGCCAACGATGTCGAAGGTGCTCGCAACGTCAGAATCGCCGATGCTCGGCGAGCAGCCTTCGGGGTCAATAAAGCAACTGCCGTTGGCACACGGACCATCCGGGTCAGGCAGTTTCGTCGTGCCGCTTTCGATGACGACAGAGGTAATGCTGCCGTCCGTGATGGCGAAACTGAGATCGCCGCCGCCGCCGGGCTCGGTGCTACATCCGGGCGCCGGCGCATCGCCGGGCACGAAGAACAACCATACCCGATTGGGTGTCGTGAAGAAGCCCTCGGGATCGCGGAAATTGCCGCCGCCGTAGATGTTCATCGTGCAGCCGAGGATCGCGCCGGTGCAATTCACGTAATCGGTGAGGTCCGTCGTCAGAGGATTGTCGACGTCGCCGACGATCTGCGTGCTCGAGTCGTAGGGCACCGCGCTCACGACGAGATGACTGAAGCCGCCGGCGATGTCCTGGATCTCGAGGAATGCCGTTTCCGCCCAATCGATGCGATCGTCGCCGCCGCCCTCGAGCGTGCCGCCGAAGTATGCATAGCCGTCGAGCGTCTCGTCCTCATCGGAGTAGCCCGGATGGCCGTCGATTTGAAAGGGAACGTAGCCGACTTGATCGCCGTCACCGGTGCCCTGAGCAAAGCTGAAGTTGAAGATCGGCGGATTCTCTTCGTCGGCCGCCGTGTAGTCGATCGTCCACGACGCCATATCGCCGGGACCGGCGCAGCTCACGTAAAAGACGTAAGTGCAGCACGGCGAGCCGCCGCCGATCTTCGAGACGCGGATCATCTGTCCGCCGTGGCAATTGCCCGAAGGTGAACACGGCGGGCAGTCGCCGCCCGCCGGCGGGCACGGCGTCTGAACCGGCGGCGCGTTGACGCCGACGCCGACCTGGCCAGGAGGCGGCGTTCCTTGTCGACCGCGCACGCGGGTCATATGTCGAAACCGAAGGTGAAATAGCGGTTGTCGGCCGTCGTCACCCCGAGGTCGTAATGATGGCCCGACGGCATTTGCTCTGTCGTGAACGAAACCTTGCCCTGCGCGTCGGTCTGATGCGTGAGGCCGTTCGGAAGGATCTGCACTGTCGCGCCGGCGAGCGGCGTCACGCCGTCGCTGTCGCGAATCGTGAAAACGCGATCGGGCCCGATCGTCGAGACCTCGGCCGAGACGTATGCATTGACGTCGAAGTAGCTCGACTGGCTCGCGATCGCGATCGCCGGCGCCGCGCCGATCGGCACGCGTGCCGTGATCTTCGACGAGTCGATCAGGTTCGTCTCACGCGAGAGCACCGGATAGACGCCGGCGTCGGTGAACAGCGCGTGCTGAAATTGCACGAAGTCGCCGACGCGCAGATCCGGCGCGTCCAGGCCGCCAGCCGTGACGAGCCAGACCTTGCGCGCTGACTGCGCGAGCATGCGTGCGCCGACGCGCTGCGCGACGCCGGCGGCGGAGATCCACTTCGCGGCGAGCGTCTGCGGCGATGCGCCATAGCGCGCGATCTGTGCCGGCGCGATCATGCGGATCGACTGCCGCGGCGTATCGCCGTCGAAGTCGAATTGAATCGTAAGGTCGTTGCATAAGTCGGCGAGCGTGAAGGCGCGCTCGAGCTCGACCGGGTTCGCGCCGCTCGAGTTCCGCACGACGTAGCGCGCCGGCTGCGGCTCACCGCCTGGCCAGAGGAATGCGAGGCCTCGCGCCGCGCTTCCGAAGAGCGCGCCGATGCTCGAGCACAGCGCGCGCGCGACCGTCTGCCCGGTGTCGGCCGTCTCGATCGAACCGCCGACGTAGATCTGCGCGGCCGCGCATTCGGCGCGGAACGCAGAGAGGCGCTCGCGATCGATGGCAATGCCGCCCAGATCGCTCAGGATCGCGAAGAGCGCCGCGGCAGGGTTCTCGATCAGCGCGCCGGTCGCCGCGTCCTGCAGGCCTCGACCTTGCGCGGTGGGCGCATCGGTGCCCTCGTCGATCGGCGCGTCGAAGGTGACGAGCATCACGGGCTTGCCCGCCGTGTCGATGATGTTCCCGGCTGTCCAGTTGTCGACCGGCAGGCCGCCGGAGAAGACGACGTCGACGCCGGCGCATGCGTGACCGCCCCAGACCCATTGCGTACGGTCATGGCTGTACTGAATCATCGGGCCGCGCGTGTTCCCGATTCGCACCGGCAGCGCGACGGCCTCGCGAAAGCCTTGCCATTCGGCCGTCGTGCGCAGCGGCAGCGGATCCGTCAACGTTCTCATGCTGGCTCTGCAATCGGCCTCTTGTTTTCATCGAGCCAAACTCCGTTTTCGATGAATCCGTGCCACATCTCGCCCGGCGCGCCGTTGACGAGGATCGACGGCGAGACATGCAGCACGCCGCCGTCGCGAATCTCGACCGCGTGCGAGCCGAGATTCGCGACGAGATCGCCAGGACAGCACGCGAAAACGTGACCGTCGAAGATGCACCACTCGCCGACGTCGAGCTGGTGCGGTTCCTTCGAAGTTCGAATCGCTTTCATGCGTCGACCGTTTCGCCGTTCGTAATGAATCCGTGCCAGTTGCACCCGCCCTGGATCTGGATCGAAGGCGAGAGCGAGAGATCCGCGAGGTCCGTGCCGCTCGGCGTCCAGCGCACGTCCTTGCCGTCCTTGTTCTTCCCGAGGTCGCTGCTCGGATGGAGCTGCACATTCGGGAAGAAAGAAAGCACGCCGTGCGGGTTGCCGGCGGCTGCGCATTTCGGACATGGGGTCCATACCCCTTGCGCCTCCGCGAGCGTCTCGACACGGATCAAATGCTCGATGATGTCGCCGGCGGGCGTGGTGACGACGCCGTGCTGCAGGCCGTCAGAGATCACGGCTTCGTATCGAATGAATCGCGTTTCTTCGCAGTCAACGATTTTCATTGCTCGATACCTATCGTGATGCCGCCGGCGGCGACGGTGACCGTCTTGATCGTCCCCGCGAACTGCTCGCCGCGGTCGGATTGCACGGAGGCGGCGCCGATCGGCGGATCGTCGAAGTGATCGAGCGACTCAATGCCGATGACGGCCGTGAGGTTCGCGGTCTCGCCTTCCGTGCTTTCCTGCAGCGTGCCGAGCGACTGCAGCGTTGCGTGGCGCGCGGCTTGCGCATCCATCAGATCGAACGCCGCCGGCGAGCCGTACTGTCGAACCGGCTCGCCGTCGAAACGCAGCCAGGGGATCACGGCAGAGGTTCGGTCGTCACGGTGAAGGACTGGTATCGATCGAGGCGCGAAGCCTGGTAGTCGAAGATCGCGTCCTTCGTTTCGATGTCCGTGCCGCTGAAGCGCACGAGCGCGAGCTCGCCGGCGGCGTCGTTGATCACGATGCCGAAGGCGCGGTTATCGTTCTCGCATGCGTGATCGAAGCCGGCCTCGAAGTCCTCGAGTGAATCGGCAGAGACGACGTCGTGCACGATATCGCCGGCGACGCCCGCGCGCACGCCGAGGCCTGCAGCTCGACGGCGGCGCGTGTAGTGGCCGACGTCGGGCTTCGCGTCGCCCGTGCCAGGATCGCGAAGCGTCGGCTGCATCTGCTCGCCGAGGAAGATCCAGAAGCAATCGCCGGCGGTGTCGACACGGATCCGCCACTTCGCGCGCGTGACCGCGGCGAACGTCGCGAAGAGGTTCCTCGGTTTCCATTCGATCGTGACGCTCGTCGGCGTCGTTGCAAAGTCGTCGTCGCTTCCCTCGAGCACGATCGCCGTGGTGTCCGGAATGTGATGATCGAAGATCGCAACGCGCGACGCCGGGCCGTTGTCGGCCGGCGTGACGCCGATCGTCGTCGACGTCGTCCAGCTAAGACGGCCGTCGACGGGCGCCATGATCTGATCGGGACCGTTGACGGCCTCGGCCAAAAACGCCCAGATATCGCCGGCGGCCCACGAAGGCGGATCCGCGCCGCCGGTGAAGTTCGCTGTCAGGCCCGCGACGAGCGCCGTCGGCGCGATCACGTGCGGGCCGTCCCAGCTGCCGCCGTCCTGGCGCCACTGGAAATGGCCGCCGATCGCGGAGAACGTCCAGCCATCGGCGAGCGCGAACGCGATGCCACCCTGCACGATCGTCATCGCGAGGCCGCCCTCGTCATAGCCGGCGATGAGACCCATGTCCTGGAACTTCGCGGTGCCGTCGTCGAACTCGGAACGATCGGTCGAGAACGTCGGCGGCGAGCTCGCGCTCGTGCCCTGTTGCGTGCACTCGTAAAAGTGCCCGTTCGGCGTCGCCGGCGCGTAGAGATCGCCGAGCAGGTAGCTGTGCGAATTGATGCGCGCCGCCGGCGACGCGGCGACCAGGTGATAGGGCGGGAAGTCGCCGTCGGCCGTGCCGTGCACGCCGAACGTCACCATATCGTTTCCGAGCTGGCCGCCGCCGAAGGGCACCGGATCCTGGTGCGCGACGACGACCGTGATCGTGTCGCCTGGCTGATACGAGCCGCCGCCGGCGACGTCGCCTATCGTGACCGTGAAACCGTCGCCGACCTTGAGCGGACAGCCCCAGAGCAGCTGCAGCGCGAACTCTTCGGTCGAGACGACAATCGGCTTGCCGTCCGGATCGAGCGCATCGCGCGTCGCGTAGTACGTGTGTCCGATCTGCAAAGGTTTGAGAACGCCGTCCGTGTTCACAAACCAAAATTGATTGTCCATGAAGTCGCGCCAGCACGGCGTCCCTGTCGAGCTGGCATCACTAAAATCCGGCGTGATTCCTGCCGCGAGTGCGACTTCGCGGAGCGGCGCGCGATAGCGTTCGAAGTAGCGATCATCAGTAGAAGCCGACGCCGTCTCGTCCGAGAAAGCGTGCGCTTTCCAGCCGAGTGCCTGCGTGTCGTCTTCGATTCCGGCTGCAGGATCAGTGATCGTGCCGTCTTCCTCAGTCGGCCAGATCGGCTCTACGTTGCCGGATACGCCGGGGCCCGAGACGCCGACGCCGAATGTCGCCTGATAGTAAAAGCCATTCGGAACTGTCGGAACGACGCGCGCGCCGCCAGAAAAACTCGTTGCAGGCGTCCATACCGGATAATCCTGCGTCGACTCCACGCCGGCGAGCAGATCCGCGTCCGTCACGAAGTCGTTGAACGCGTCGTCGAACATGAGCAGCACGGCCTTGCCGATGTTCTGCCAGCTGACAGCGCCGTCGGTGACGACCGAGCCGAGCGCCGCTGCACCTGAGAAGTCTGGCGAGCTGCCCGCGCTCATGCCCGGCACGATCGCGGCGAAGCGATAGAGCGTCGAGCTGATCAAGACCTCGATCTGCTCGTCCTGGCCGTAGTCGTGCGAGTTCTGCCGCGCGGGATAGTCGAGCGTCGCGCCGTCACCTGAGAGCAGGTTCAGGAGATCGGAGAAAATCCCGAAGCCCTTGAGCGCCCAGGTGACGTCGCCCGGATCAACCGTCTCCGGCGGATCCGTGTTCGCGTGGATGAACGTCGTGTAGGCGGCCGCCAGTGCTCGCCGCCTCACGAGGATAGATGTTTCTGCCACGGGTTCACCTCCTATCGGCGGATCGATTCCGAGACACGCCCAATTGATCGAGTCGTGTATGTCGTCCTTGCAGATGCACGCCCCCGGCGGCTTCTTTTTCAGAGTGAAGTTGTATTGCGCATTGCGAGCTTGCGCGCCGAGCACGGCCTTCTTGATGCACATGACCGGCTCTTGCTCGCCATCCGCGCGCGTGATCGGGTTCCATTGCACGTTGATCGTTCCGGCCGGCGGGCCGCCGCTCGGCAATTGCACCGGAATCGTGAAGGCATATGGACCTTCCGCGTAGGGCACGCCGCTCACGGCGTTCGGAAGGCCTTGCGTGATGTCGCCGGTGACGGACCAAACCTCCGAGCCGATCACGCCCGCATCGGTGCAACGGATGACGACGCTCTCGGTCGGGGCGGTCGTATCGACGGTGAAGTTGATGACGGCCGACTGCACCGCGAAGGATCCGTCCTCGTTGACCGAGAGCACGAGCGGGCGCGTCCAGACCGAGAGATCTGTCGCCGCCATGCCGCCCGGCTGGTGATTGTTCGTGATCGGCGTGATCACCTCGCAGAGTGCGGACGGTGCGCTCTGAATGTCGCTCAGCGCGTCGCGCAGCGTGACGATGCCTGTGTAGTTCTCGGTCGTCGTGCCGTCGCTTATCGTCATTCCCCATGTACCCGAGACCGCCTTCACGACGGCGCCGCGCGCGACGTCGCGCACTGGCGGCGGCGAGAAGCCGAAGACCCACTGCTGCGCGTTGAAGTCGTAGTCCTTGAAGGCGACGTAGACCTGCGGGTCGTCACCGAATGAGATCCGCGGCGCGTCCTCGGGGATGTTGCCGGCCGCGTCGAGCGCGCTCGCGCCGAAGTCCCATTCGGTCCCGGTATAGGTGTTCGTGCCCGCCGTGATATCCGCCTGCAGCGCGCGGTCGATCGGCGTGCGAACGATGGCGCTCGGGTCGACCGTGATCGCGATGAGATTACCCTGCTGCCCGGCCTGCAGCGCGCGTAGCGTCGCGCCTTGAAACGGCGCGATCGCCTTGAGCGTCTGCGTCCCGAGATCCTGCGCCGTGACGGCAAAGTCCTGCGCCGCGAGCGCCGTCACCGAGACGTTGCTGATCGTGCCGTTGCCAACGCCCGTGAAGACCGGCTGCGAAACCTGCGATGAGTCGCCGCTGCCGTCGATGATCTCGATCTCGATGACCGTATCGTGCTGCCCGGTGTAGGGACCGGATAGCGTGACGACGCCGGAGCCCGCCTTCGCGTCGTTGTCGGTGCGGAAGATAGCCGTCGACGTGACGATATTGAGCGCCGAGAGAATCGCGCCACGCAGCAGATTGCGATCGTTGAAGAGATAGTTCATCGGCTCCGACCGTTGATCTCGTCGAGTGTCTTCTGAAAAAAGCGCGCGAACGTGAGCGCGGCGGCCTTGTCGCCCTGCAGGAAGAGCGCATTCACCACGGCCGATGGCGTCGACGGCGCTGCGCCGCCGCCTGCCGCCTGGCCGCCGCCGCCGGCATTCGAGCCGCCGGCGCTACGGTTCGTCTGGGAGCCTGCGCCGCCGCCGGCGTCCGGATTGCCCTGCGCGCGCGCATCGTTTTCCGCCTTGATGCGCTTGAGGTTCGCTTCGTGAATCTGTTCCTCGAGCTGCTCGAGCTTCTTCCGTTGTGCCTGCGAGAGATTAGTCTCGGCCTCGATATCGGCGAGCTTCTGCTTGTGCCGCAGGTTCTCGACCGTGACGTCGTCACCGTTCGCGCTGGCGAGCTGGCTCTGCAGATCGAGCAGCTGATCGTTGAAACGCTTCAGATCTTCCTCTTGCTGCTTCAGCGCCTCGTCGACGGCGCCGAACGCGACGGCCACGCGGCGCGCGTATTCCTCGCCGCTGATAGCGCCCTGCAGGAATTCGGTATTGATCTCCCGCAGCGCGCGGATCTGCTCATTCGAGAGAAGCGTGATCCCCTGGCTGAAGCTCGCTAGCGAGTTCGCCTGCGTCGCGAGCGCGTCGCCCCACGATTGGGATTCCTTGTTGAACTTGTCGGACGCGCTTTCCGCAGCGGATCCCGCGTCGTCGATCGACGATTTCGCATCGTCGAACGCGGTCGCGGTCTTGTCGCCGGCGTCCTTACCTGCGTCGCCCGCTTTGCCGAGCGCATCCGTGAGGCCGAAGATCGAGGCCTGAAGCGCGATCTGTTCCTCGGTCTGATCTTTGATCGACTGCGAGCTATCGGCCGATGCGGCGCGCGCAGCGTCGGCCCACGCCTTGAACGCACGGACAACGTCCTCCTGCGCGGCCGTTCCCTCCCTGGCGCCCTGGACAATCGCGTCGAAGGCCTCCTTCGCGTTATCTCGCGTCGCTGCGAGCTGCGCCTGCGACTTGATGCCGAGCAGCTCGAACTGCGACGCGAGCGGCGAGACGGCCGCGGTGATCGAGCGCAGGCGCTCGTCCAGGTCGCGGCCGGCATCCGTGAGCTCGCGGAGGCTTATCTTGCCGGTGTTCGCCGCGGCCTCGAGCGCGGCGCCGAGCGCTTTCGCTTCATCGGCGGTCTTCGCGCCGGCGAGCGCCGCGTCGAATGCCGCGGTGATCGTCTTCGACGTCGCCTGCGCGTTCTCGGCGATCGCGGTGAAGGTCGCGATCGTGTCCTTGCCGGCCTTCGTTATCGCGATACCGGTCGTCTCGGCCTTGACGCCGAGGCGATCGAGCGCGGTCTCGAGCGTCGCCTGCAGCACGGCCGACGTCGCCGCGGCGTTCTTGCCGAGGCCGTCGATCGCAGCCGATGCCGCTGATTGGAATTGAAGTAGCTGCGCGCCGTCGAGCTTCTTCAAGCTCTCGAGCAGCGTCGTGTCGAGGATCTCGGCCGCCTTGCCGCCCTTGGCCGCGACGGTATCGAACGCGGCCGCGAAGTCGCCGATCTGCGTAACGCCGTTCCTGAAATCGAAGCCTTCGAAGCTCTTTTGGATGAAGTCCTGCGTCGCCTTCGCGTCCTCGCGGATCTCCGAGAGCTTCGCGACGATGTCGGCCGCGCCCTTCGTGAGGCCGCCGGCAGCGTCGGCGCCGACCGTCTTCGTGACGGCGAGCTGCTGATTGACGGCCGCGATCTCGTCATTGACCTCCTTGAGGTGTGCCTTCGCATCGGCGAGGCCTGCGGCGTCGCCGGCGGTGCGCGCCTCGACGACGAGCGCTTCGTAAAAGCGCTTCGCGCCAGCGAGCTGGTCCGCGTAGGACTTGAGCTGTTCTTCGCCCTGGTTGCGGAGCTCGTCACCGGTCGCGATCGCGACGTCGGCGAAACCGGCGTATTGCGTCTTGACCTGAGCGATCTTGTCCGCGAGCTTCGCGAGCGTCGCGGCGCGATCGTCTTCGGTGTCTTTGACCTGGCGCTCTGTCGCGCGCTGCTCGTCGAGCGCGGCGCCGAGCTGCAGGATCTTCGTCAGCGCGAAGTCGACGGCCGCGGCCGAGACGGCGATCTTGATCTGCGTCGGTAGCCCAGCGACGGCGTTCTTCAGCTTGCCGAAAGTGCCGGTCGCCGCAGCCGCTTCCTCGTTCGCGACCTTCGTCGCCTTCGCGGTTGCGCTCATCGCGGCCGCTGAGTTCAGCAGCGAGCCTGTGACATCGATCGCGCGGAAGATGAGATAGGTTTTCCCGAGCTCGAGCAGCGCGCCCGAGTATTCGACGACGAAGCCGATCGCGGACTTGACGGCCTGGCCGGTCGAGATGATCCCGTCCGAGATCGACTTCGCGAGCGCCTGCAGCTTGCCGCTCGCCGCAGCGTCCTGCACTTCCTGGTTGAGCTCCTTGATCTGCGCCCGGAAGAACTCGAGCGCGCCGCTATTCGCGATCGTCTCGAGGAACTCGCGGCTCGCATCCTTGAGCTTCGTGAGCTGGCTGTCGAAGTCGCCGAGCTCGGATGCGGCGGCGCCGGCGCGGAGCTTGCCGAGCTCCTGCACGAGGAGCTTGATCGAATCGCCGCCGAGCTGCCCGGATTCTGCGAGCTGGCGAACGCGATCAGCCGAGACGCCGAGAGCCTTGCCTAGGAGATCGAAGACCGGGATCCCGGCCTCGGTGAGCGAGACCAGGGCCTTGATGTTGACGCCGCCGCGGATGTTCGCCTTGCCGAGCGCGTCGATCGTGGCGATCAGCTGCTCTTGCGACTGGTTCGTCGCGTTCGCGTTGTCGAGCAGCGCCTGCAGGGATCCGTCGAGAGGATCGAAGCCGGCCTTCTTCAGCGCGATCGCGGCGTCCGAGACATCGGCGAAACTCTGCGGCACGGTCTTCGCGAGCTCGCGAACCTTATCGAACGTCGCTGCGCCCTGGTCGATGCCGCCGAATGCGGTAGCGAATCGCTTCTGCAGATCGTCGAGGCCTTCGCCGGCGGCGATGACGGACTCGATCCCATCCTTGAGCTTGTCGAGGCCGACGAAGGCGGCGATGCCGGCCAGCGCCGTGCGCAGCGCGCCGAGGCTGTCGGCGGTCTTCTTGTAGCTGTCCGATATCCGCTTTCCGCTTCGCTCGCTCGCAGCCGCGGTCTTGTCGGACTCTGTCTGATTCCCGCGCAGCGCGTCGTTGATCGTCTTGATCTTCGCGCTGATGTTGTCCTTGAGATCGTAGATCGCTTGGACGATGCGATTCGGCATTAGAAGCCCGCCTGCTTGAGAGCGAACTGCGTCTCGCGATCGAGCTCGATCGGAAGGCGTAGCGCCCACGTGTCGACGCCGACCTTTTGAATGTCGTCACGGAGGAACTGCGAATAGACGCTCGGGCCGTACAGCGTCTTGAGCGGCTGCTTCATCTTGCCGGCATTGCGGCCGGATTTGACGAGCTGCTTAGGCGCGCTGCGCTTACGATCGAAGATCTGTCGATTGTTGCCGAGACCGGCTGCGATGAACGTGCCGGCATAGGTGTGACGGCCCTCTTCCCGCAACACGAGCGCGGACGCGCCGGCGGACTTGAGGCCGCGCCACGTGCCGCCGAACTCGATCAGGCCGATCGCACGCGTGCGGCGCGCCTCGATGATGATCTGCGGACGATCCGGCGTCGCCTTCTGCGCGACGCGCACGGCCTCCTTCACGCGCGAAACCTTGAGGTTCACGCGCTGCACGACGGCGCGCGCCTGGGCAGCGATGATCGTCGTGCTGACGCGGTTCACGGCGCGCGCCTCGGCCCGCGACGTGGCAGCACCGAGCGCGGAGAAGCTCTGCTGCAGCTCCTTGAGGCCTGCGACCCTGTAGCTCATGCGGCGCGCGACTCCGGAAGAGAAAAAAAAAGAGGGCCCGATCGCTCGGGCCCTCTTCTTCGCCAGGTTGAAGAACCGCTCAGGCCGCGAGCGGCGAATCGATGATCACCTGCGGCGTCGCCGAGTCCTTCTCGTTCACGCCGACGTCGATCGCGAACGCAGCGAGCGCATTGTCCGTGATGAACGGACGATCACCAGAGCCGCTGAGCGATGCCGAGGGGATGAAGAGATTGTTATTGACGCCGAACGTGTTGTCGGCGACGAAGCGCACGGAGCCATAGACCGAGCCCGTCGACGTCGTCGTGACACGCGTCTTCGTGCCGGCCGTCGGCGTGTAGCCGAACTGCACCGTATCGCCGTCCGCGATATCGCCTTCCGGATTGATCCAGATGCGGCCGCTCGCGAGGTCGACCTCATAGTCGTCGTGCAGGACGTATGTCGTCGTGCCGCCTTCGTCCTTGACGGTGACGCTTGCGACCGTCGACGTCAGGCCGATCGCAGTCGCGCCGGTGTTCGTTGCGCCGACCTGGTACTCGTATCCCGTATTGACGACATGGAGCTCGCCGGTGACCGGAGTCGCCGCGACCGTGACGGTGCTCACCGAGCCGCCGAGGAAGAGCGCCGTATTCTCCGGCGTCATATCGTCGGTGTTGATCGTCGCGTTGAAGTTCACCTGCGTCGGGACCGAGAGATCCTTCTTCGCAGAGGCTTCCGTCGAGGAGAAGTGCTCGAACTTCTGCGTCGAGACGGACAGGGTGAAGCCTGGGCAGTTGCCGAGATAGCGTTCGCCGACCGGATTGCCGTCGTCGCCAAAGAGGCCGACATAGAGCTTGCCCTTGCCGAACGTGTACTGCTTGACGTGGGTTTGCAGCGGAAGAGTCATTTCAGAATCTCCAAAATGAAAAAGGCCAGGCAATGCCGGGCCCTCGAGGGGTTAGAGCCTTCCGCTTCTGCAGCGGTTTCGGTGAAGCGTTACTGCGCGACGACGTCGACGCGGTTCGGATTGGGCTTCGCCTCGCCGGCGCTCCCCATCTTGATAATCGCGTCGGCCTCCGGCACGAGGATGTCGGCCTCGTCGCCGGCCCTGTACGAGACGCCGCGATGCACGTGATCCTTCGAGAACTTGACGTGCTTCGTCTCGGTAGTGATCGGGCCCGGTGCCTTCTTCACGCGGCCGCTCGGCGTCTTCGGACGTTCGACCTTCGCGGTTTCGTTTACCTGTGCATTACCCATTTGCGGGATCTCCTATCGCTTCGAGATATGTGACCGTGCCCGTGACGTTCACGGATTCGTATTCGTTTCCGTCCGGCCGCTGCACGAGCGTCGCGCCGGTATAGACTGGCCAGCCGAGCGCGAGCCGCTGAGCCGGATCGAAAGGCTTGCCGTCGAAGACGGCGCGCTTGATGTCCGAAAGCAGGTATTCGAGCCGGAGTCCTTTAGGATCGTTCGTCGGGTCCGACTTGATCTGGCCGATAATCACGAGCTGTCGCTGCATCAGATAGCTGTCCGACACCTGCGGATTAGCGCTGTCGGCGCCGTTGTCCTTCTGCTGCGGCGACTCCTGCCCGACCTGGACCGTCACCTGAAACTCGAGCTCGGGCTGCTTCGCGGGCCCGAGCTCGGCCGTCACGCCGGCGTCAGTGAAATACCCATCGGCGGTCGAGATCCGCTGCAGCCGCTCGAGCAGGAAGTTCGCGATCGCGAGCCCCCTCGGATTCGGCAGCGCCATCTCAGCAGCTCCTCGGCGTGACGATCAGCACGACGCGGCTCTCGTCCGAGAGCTCGTCGACACGATCGACGACGAACGTCTCGCGGCCGACCGTGAAGAACGACTTTGACGGCGGATCCGCGCGGCCGATCTCTGCGCGCTTCGCCATGATCGTAACCGCCGCCGAGACGACGCCGCTGTCCTGGTTCTGATATTGCGACGCGCGGCTGACGATGACCGTGCACGGCACGCCCTTGCCCTCGCCGGCGCTATAGAACACGGCCTCATCGCCGAGCCCTTTCGCGAGCATGCGCGCGAAGATCTTCGCATCGAGCGTCGCGAGCTGCGGGTTGGTCACGGCAGCGGCGGGATAGTGATCTTGATCACGTCGCGCGTTGGCGAATGCAGCCAATTCTCGGTACACCATGCGAACGTGAAATCGGGATCAACCGAGCAGTGCGCCTCGTCCCAATAGTCGAGATCCTGCGCGGCGCTCGTCGCGAGGCCGAGCACGCGACCGGTCTCCACGTTGAGCGCGACAACGTTCGCCGGCGGCGTCACGCCCGCCGAGGCCGGACCATAGAACCCGATCAGCACCCATCCCGGTTTGCGATATGCGTTCGTCGACGGATGCATCGCGCAATTGCTGCAGACCCCGTTATTGAAGAGCCACGGGTTGTTGTAGATCTTGACCGGCGCCGCCCAGCTCGTGTCGAGCCGCGTGCACGTGTCGATGTCCATGACCTTGATCACGCCGGCGGTGTAATCCGGCGTGATCATGAAGTCGTGACCGTTCGAGAGCTTCCCGAGACCGGTGTGCTCCACGATCGTATGGAGCTGGCACGTGCGGCCGCTGCCATCGGTCGCGATCGCCTGCACGCCACGCGGCGCGCCGTACTCGGTGATCAGCCATAGCCCATTCGGCGATATCGTCGAGTTGTCGGGACGATCGCCGGTCGTGTTCGTCTGCGACCAAACGATTGCTTTCGTGACGAGGTTGATCTTGATGAAGCCTCGCGTGATCCAGTTCGAACCGACGACCGCTTCACACTGGAACGCGATCACCGAGCCGTCGGCCGACGTGCGGCCTTCGCTCTTCGTCCAGCAGTGAACCGCGTCCGGCCAAAGCGCATGCACGGCAGCCGTGAAGTCGTAATAGACCGAGTGTGTGTTCGTCGAGACATCGAGGCGAAGGATCGACGTTCCGCCATTCGTTGGGACGTAGTAAGCGATATTCGGCTCGCTCGTGCTCCAGTTGAACTCGCAGTCGGCGGCGGGCCCGCTGAGCCTCTTCAGGAACGCATTCGTGCGCGCATCGTATAGATTCCAGAAGCCGTCGCTCTGATAGAAAACTACGAGCGTTCCGTCGCTGTTGACCGCTTGAAAGCGGTTGTACCAGCTGACCTCCCAGGCGGCGCCCGTCTCGGCTGCGAAGTCGGTGACGCGCTGGACCGTCGTGCCGTAAGGCGTCGCATAGGTGCCATTCTTCGCGGGGCGCGCGGGCGCCGGCGTCGCATGCACGTCGAATGGCGCCTGCCACTGGAACGGCGGGGGCGTCGTCGGCGTGCAGCTGCTATTGAGCGGCGGCGCATCGGGCTGCCACGGCAGTGCGTGCCACGTGCCATCGACGTTGCACGCCCAGCCGTGCGTCTGCGTCCAGTGGCTCTCCGTGCCAGGCGGGCACGGACCAGGCTGCGACGCCGGCGGCGGCTCCTGACCGCACGACGGCGGCGGATAGATCCATTGCGCGTATATCGGCCCCGCGCTCTGCGAGAGCTGCAGGAAGCTGCCGTTCGCAGCGCACGGCTTGAAACCGCCGTAGCCGTCCGGCTGCGCCAACGTGATGCGGTGCAAACCTGTCGAATCAGGCGTGTCTAGGTAGTGCGCGCACGCGGCGTTCGGCACGGCGAGCGAGCGAATGACGAGGCCCTGCGTTACCGCGAGCGTCGTCGGATATGGAGGCTTGGGCGGCGCGGGCGCGGGCGCTGCCGCGACGCATACGGACGACAGCGCTGCGAGCAGCGCCAGGAGATAGCGAAGCATGGGTCGAGTCCTTCAGGTGAGATCGGTGACGGAAACGTTCGCCTTCGTGCCGATGTTCTCGATCGACGATTCGACGAGCATTGATCCGATGTTCGTGATGCTGAGCGAGCACGCGCTGCCGACGTTCTCGATCGTGATCGAGACGAGCTTCGGCGGAAGCGATGTAAAGACAAAGCTGCCGGCGCTGCCGGTCGAATGGCTACCTACCAGGTGCGCAGCGACGCGCACGGCGAACGAACCGACGCTCGCTGTCGAAACGCTGCCAACGATGCCGACGCCGAGACGCGGATGAAGCTGACCGGCGGCACCCGCCGAGCTCGCGCCGGAGAGCGCCGCCGAACGATGCACGCCGAACGAGCCCACCGAACCGACCGCCTCGGCGCCCGAAAGGCTGACCGAGATCGTGCCAGGCGGCGAAAGCGTGCCGGTTGCGCCGGTCGAGAAATCACCATTCAGCGGAACGACGACGCGGACATGGAATGAGCCCACATCGCCTAGCGCCTGGCTGCCGCTCAGCGCCGCGCGCGAGTTCGCGCGCACGGATCCTGCGGCCGACGTCGACTGTGCGCCGGCGAGGCCCGCGGAGCGTCCTACGCGCAGCGTTCCGGCGGCGCTGGCGGCTTCGGTTCCGCCGGTGGCCACGCGCAGCGACGGGCGCAGCGATCCCGCCGCCGTCGCGCTCTCTGCGCCCGTCAGGCTGACCGCGATCCTCGAGAAGACCGTGAAGGTCCCCGCGCCGCCTGTCGAGACGCTGCCCGACAGGTGCGCGCCAACGTGCGGAGCGAACGCGCCGGCGGCGGCCGCCGCGGCGGATCCGGCGATCGCGCGCGCCACGCGGACGCCGAAGGCATGCGCGGCGCCGCTCGAGGATGACCCCGAGAGCGTCTTCGCAGTCCTCGGCCGCAGCGTCCCTGCACTTCCCGTCGAGCTCGAGCCCGACAACGTCGCGCCGGATCCAGTGCTACGGATCGCGAGGGAAATACACTGCGCATCAACCGTCGCGCCGAGATTCGTCGTCCACGTTCCGCCGGCCGTCGTCGCACCGCTATAGGCGAGATGCGAAAACGCGGCCGTCCAATCCGAATTGTTGCTATTGACCGCGTCCCGCGTCGCGCCTCCGCCGGCCGTATATGTCGGGTTCGCCGCTTGAGCGCTCGTGATGAACGCTACGATCCATCCGGCATTCGCGTTCGTCGTGATGCCCGGATCCGTGTAAGGACTCGTCGAGTCCTGCGAATACGCCGAGATCACGGAGTCGTAGGCGGCTCCGTTGTACGCCTGCCCTAGCGCCGAGGGGAATCCGCCGCCGCCGCCGTCGTCGATCGTAATCGTGTGCGTTCCCGTCGTGACGACGACGAGGAGGAAAAGCCGCGTCTTGAACTCGTTTCCCGGATTGTGCGGAAGCGCCGCATAAAAGCTCTGCGCGATGAGCGGCGTAAGCGTTCCATCCGCCGAGCTGGAGCATGTCATCGTCGATGACAGCGTAGCTCCCGACGTGCCGGCGACGAGCAGGATCTGCCCGGCAGTTAGCGCGATTGTCGCTGTATTCGATCCAGAATTAGTCGCATGAATCGTGAGCGAGTTGCCGAGTGAGATCGCCACGTCGATGCATTATGCGAAGCGCAGAAGCCCTGTCGTCTGATCGTTCGTCGGGATCGTCAGCACGAAGTCGGCCGCAGTGACGGTCTGCGATCCGAACGTGCAGACCTCGACGGCCTTGTTCGATTGCGTGGTGTTGTAGAGCAGCACCGCATCGAACGCAGTGCCGAGTGTGACGTTCGAATACGTGATGTTCGCGCTCGGCGTCGTGTATGCCGTTCCGCTCGCCGACGCCGGCGCCGACCAGGTGAACGAGACGCCGCCGGCGCTGTAGTTCGTTCCGGTGACTTCGCCGGTGCTGCTATATGCAGTCGTGCCAGCGCCGAGCGACGCGGAAGCGAGGAAGAGCGCGGCCTTGAAGCTATCCGCCGTCGTCGCGCCGCGCGTGACGGTCGTGCTGAGCGCATGAATGCCGTTCAGCATTTCGACCTTGAAGCTCGTGCAGATCGCTTGCGAATTGGCCATGAACGTTTGACTCCGATTATGCGAACGGTGCGGCGATGCCGAGCGACGTGTTCGGCGCGGCCCGGACATAGACGCCGCGCTTCACGATCTCGCCCGTCGACTTCAGGCGAGCGCCGACGATGCAGACCGTCGCGCCTTCGTGCTCTTCCCATTCGACGAACTTGTCGAGATCGTCCTCGTTGAGGTTTCCCTTGGACGTCCAGATCACGGGCTTACTGAGATCAATCATGTCTTTCGACCTTGAGGTTGATTCGAGCCGGACACCATTCGCCCTCGTCAGGCGGATGACTCAGCCACACGGAGCCATAAAGGCGCGAGTCGCCGTGCTCGGCCGTGTCCTCTGGATCGAAGATCAGGTCGAACGTCAGCGTATGTGCACCGGCGTCGCCGGTGACGGTGAGCGTTTTTTCGAAAGCTGCATCGCCATCCGGCGAAGTGAAGAACGCGAGCGTGCCTTCCCATCCGCTGTAATCGGGCAGCGGCGAGCCGTCGGACTGCAGCACCTCAGCGACCATGCGATAGGCGCCGGAGCTGCCCGCCTTGACGACGAAATCGTACGACTGCAGATCCCAGCCGACGCGGAGCGAGGAACCGGTGCACGCGTTCATGATCGATTCCCGCTAGAAGAAGTTCGCCCCGGTCCCGAAACCGGGGCGAAAAAAAACCGGCTAGCGCCGGCGATGTCGAGATCTCGACGAGGCTCGATCAGGTCACGGTGCCGTTGAGCGGCTGCAGCTCCGCGATGCCGATCGTGTCGCCGCTCGCCGCGGCCGCCACGACCTGGGCGCAGCCGACGATGTCGCCGGTCGCAGGCGTGCCGGCAACGACGTCGAACTTCGACGCCGAGACATCCCAGAACAGAACCGCGCCGACGGTCCAGGCCCGGCCCGTCACTTTCGGGACGGTGAACTGGCCTCGCGTGCGAACCGCCCCGCTCGAGCCGTCGGCGATGTCGCATTCCGGAATGGCGATCGTGTTCGTGCCGATCAGGTAGGGAGATCCGGACAGCATCGTCGAACCGGAGCTGTTCGGGTACGCGTTGAAAATGCCCTCTTTGCCAAAAAACGTTTTCATCGGTCGATTTCCTTCTTGAATGGGTTGCCCGATTACGCGCCGGCGTTGCGATAGCCGGCACGGAAGTCGATCGCGCCGACGCCGTAGTCGAGGCGCACCTTCATCTTGAGCGCGTCCGTGTCCCAGTCGACCGCCTCGTCCGTATACGGCGTCTGCACGCCGTCGAGGAATGCGACTTCGACGAGCGGAACCGAGTTCGGATCCGCGATCAGATACCACGCGGTCGAGCTCGTGCCGTCCAGCAGCGCGTCGACGACGAGCTCGAGGTTCAGGCTCGACGTGTAGGAGCGAACGCCGGGGTTCGCCTGGCTCGTGAGCACGGCGTTGTTGAGCAGCGCCCATGCGGTCTGCTTCAGCGCAGCGGGAACGAGCAGGAAGCGCGGCGCGATGTTGAGCTGAGTGCGGACGGACTTGTCCTTCTGCAGCCGCATCGTCTTCTCACCGACGCCGATCGACGCGTCGGAAAGCGCCGTGCCGGACGACGTGTAGTTCTGGTGACCGCTGCCGGTCGCCGTGGCCGCCGTTGCGTTGAAGAGCGCGCCACCGTCGGAGAGGTTCGGGCCGACGCCAGAGGCCTGCGTGAGGTACGTATAGACGTCCTCGTTCACCGTCCGCTTTGCAGCGAAGCCGACGATGCTCGCGCGCTTCACGAAAACGCCGAGGTCGTCGTTGATGATCAGCTGGCGCGTCAGCGCCAGGCCGCGGCCCTTCGTTGCCGCCTGGATCGTCTCGCCAGTCTCGGCGAGGTCGCCATACGTGTACTGGCCGCCCTCGGGGATCGTCGTCAGCGAATTGAAAGTGCCGATCTGCAGGCGCGAGTTCGACTTGAAGTCCGAAACCGTGCCGACGTCGCACCAGAGCTGCCAGGTCGTAGCCTGCGTGTCGTAGGCCTTGCGGAGCGCCTTGTTCGCGGTGTTGGCCAGGATCAGCGGGAAGTCGCTCGTCGACATCGCGAAGAAGCGCGAAGCCAGCGCCGCGCCCTCGAGACGGTCGACGCCGCGAGCGGCATCGCCGCCGGCGCGCTTCAGCGAAGCGCGAATCATCGAGCCGAGCCGCATGCCGTTGAACTCGTTCTGCGGATCGACCTTCTCGATGTTGTAGCGGGCCGAGATAGCCTGCGACATGCCAGCCACGAACTTGTCGCGCTCGTCCGCGCCGTTCTGCTCGACTCGTGCGCGTGCTTCCGGCGTCGCCGCCGGCGAGATACCCTCGCCGAGTTTCGCGAGGAGCTTCGAGCTCGCGGCCGCGGCGGTGATATCGCAGTCCTCGAGGCATTCGTTCAGAAGATCGCGATGCGCTTCGGCATGAACGCCGAACGTCGCACGGATCTCGGAACGACGATTCTTCTCGGCGTTGCGCGCCTGTTCCGCACCTTCGCGGCGGGCGCTTTCGATCTCGGCGGGCTGCGCCGCCGCATTGGTCGCGGGCATGGGTTCACTCTCCTGTCGCTGTGGAATGCGGGCGGATGCCAGCATGGGAAACGCCTTCGCTGCGTTGCGATAGGCGGAAAGGTCGAACCGGCTCGCCGCCTCGACTGCGGCGGGCTCGGGCTCGGTGATCGCATCCGCGAATCCCTTCGCGCGCGCGTCCTGCGCATTCATGAAGGTTTCGGCGGACATCATTTCGGAGATATCGGCAGCCGGAAGTCCGGTGCGCTTTTCGTAGGCGACCGAGATCGCCGACTTCACCGTGTCGAGCGTGTTCGCGGTGTCGCGCATGTCCTTGGCGTTGCCGACCGCGATCGTCATCGGATCGTGAATCATCATCACGGCGGTGTCCGCCATGAAGAGGCGGCCCGGATCTGCAGCCATCGCGATAACGGACGCGATCGACGCAGCGATCCCGTCGACGTGCACGGTGACTTGCGCCGGATGCTCGAGCAGCAGGTTGTAGATACCGATGCCGTCGAATACGGAGCCGCCCGGCGAATTGATGTAGACGTCGATCTCGCCGACGTCGCCGAAGGTCTTCAGCTGATCGTGGAGCGACTGCGCCGTGATTCCCTCGTCGAAGAAACCAGCGCCGATCCGATCATAGATGCGGAGCTCGGCCTTGCCGGCGCCGAGGTTGAGAAAGTGCAGCTCTTTTGCGCGGGGCATCGGATCATTTCCTCGGTTGCGGTTGCGGTTGAGGCTGCGGCTGCGCCGGCATCCCCGGATCCGGCTGGTTCGGATCGAACTGTTTCCGCGGCGGCGCGGTCGACGGCGTGCGTACGATGCCGGCGGCCTTGTCGTCGTCCTCGTCGCGCTTGATCTGAAGCCTGACCTCTTCGGGGTTCTGGCCGCGCTCGCGCACGATCTCGCTGTCTGATTTCCAGCCGCGGTCGCGCATTAGCGCATTCGCGTCGGCCTCGTCGACCGGATTGATCCAGGGCATCGGCGGCCGCGAATGGGTGGCGTTGTAGAGCGTGGCTCGATCGACATCCTTCCCGATCGGGAGCAGGCGCGCCGCGATCGATGCGTCGATGAACGTATTCCAGATCGGCTGCGCGACGACGTCGATGAAGTCGTCCGTCAGCACGTCATAGGCCGGCTTTTGTTCGACGAGCTCCTGCCGCTGCGAGGAATACGTGCCCGCGTAGTCGCGCGAGATAGTGCTGCAGCCGGTGCCGGTGCCGGACGCCGCGGCGCGCAGCTGATCCTTGCGAAACGGAATCAATGCGTTGTTCGGGCGGTTCGGCGAGATCGTGCCGATGTCCTCGCCCGGCATGAGGTCGTCGAACATCATGCCGGGGTAAATGTCGGTGTTTCGCGCCTGCCCTGGCGCGGTCTGTGGATCGTAGAGGTCCGGCGTGCCCTTCTTGATGTAGGCCGCCATCGCCGCCGCAACACGCGCGGCGACGCGCTCGGATTCGTCGATGTCCTTGATGTCGTCGAAGCGGTTGACGACCGACGCGAAAACCGAGATGCCGCGCACCTGGTGCAACCGATCCGTCAGCTTCCATTGAATCATCCGATCCGCAGAAATGAACTTGAGATCGTTGACGGTGACGATGACCTGTCGCGATCCGGGATGCTGCTTGTAGACGTAGAAGACGCGCGGACGTCCCCACGTGTTCAGTCCGACGCCTTGAATGACGCCGAGCGATGAATCGGTGAAATCGTTCGGCACGAAGTCCGGCTCGAGCGCTTCTATCGAGAACGGCACCTGCGTGCCGTGATCGAGCGAGGGGAGCGTGCCGGTGATCAGCTGCGCGAAGACTTCGCCATCGCGGAAATACGTACGAGCGAGAAGACGCTGCAGCTTGTAGTAACCCGCCTGCCAGGTGACCTCGGGGACCTGGACCCAATCACGGAATAGCGAGCTTATTCGCTTGTTCAAATCCTGCGCCGGCGTGCCGTCGAGACGGAGGACTTGCGGCTCCGGCCGAATGCCCCGGCCGATGACGTTGTTCACGAGCGCATCGAGGACGCCGCGCGCGATGTCGTAGTTCCGATCAAAGTCGCGGGCGATCGACCGAAGGGACACGGCATCCCTATCGGTCTGCGCGTTCGCATCGCCGCGATCGTGACTCCGTCGATGCAGCCGTCCGATGCGGGCGCCTTCGTAGCCGCCGCCGTAAAAGGCCTCGATCGCGAAGCGCGCCTTCGCGCGATTCAGCGCCCACGTCGGCGACAAGGGCTCGATCAGCCGATCGAAGAAGGACCGGCGGATCATCGGTTCACGCTTCGAATGCGTCATCGACGGCAGCGATATCGATCAGCGGTTCCGTGACTGAAATCCGCGAGCGAGTAACCCGTCGGCTGGCCGGACTGCTGCGCCGTCAGGTTGCGCACGATCCGGGACCACCGAGCGATCGACGCATCGAGGTCGGCATGGCTCGAGAACTCCTGAATCTGCCGATCGCCAATGCGAACCGAAAGCGATTCGGCGGAGAGGAGCGCATCGAGTCTTGCCTGCGCTTGTTCGAGCGTAATGCCTGGCATCTATCGCCTCATCCATCCGGAACGCGGTTTTACCCATGAAGACTTTTGCGGCTCTTGCTTCGCCGGCGACGTCGACGGAGGCGGTGCGTCCGGCGGCGGCGGCGCGAAGCGCGCCGCGAGCGCCTTGAAGTTCGGGCGCAGCAGCGCGATCAGCGCGAGCGCGAGGCCTCTGATATCGAGCGCCTCATTGCGCCTGCCCTTGATCAGCTCCCAGACGTGCGTCGGATGACCGGCTTTGTAGCGGACCACGCGGCGCTCGGACGTCAGCTGTTCGAAGTAGTCCGCCGGATAGCTTCGCGGCCAGTGGCAGAAGCCAGGACCGGGCTCGCGAATCTTGATGCGCGACATCAGGAGCAGCTCTTTCGCCGTATCGACGCCGACGGTGAAGAGCTTGATGCCGTAATCCTTGATGATCTTCTTGCCCGCCATCACGAGCGGCCGACCCTTACCCGAACGACCTACCGAGGCATAGACGCGACCGCGGTGCTTCTTCGCCCACGCATAGACCTGGCGCGTGTAGTGGCCGGCCGAGTCGATCATGCAACCGAGAACGGTGAGCACCGTGCCGTCGGCGCGCTCGAACGTTTTCGCCAGCTGATCGTCGGCGCGTTCCCAGAGCTCAGCCTGGCCGGGATCGCCGCGCAGCACGACGTAGTCGATGCCCCAGCTTTCCTCGCCCTCACCCCAGCCGATGAACTCCATTTCGAGACGGTCGTCCTGCACGTCGATCGTGAGCGTGATCACGACCGCACCGTCCGGAACTTTCTCGTAGATCTCGCAGCGCGCCGCGAGGATCTCCGGATCCGCCTTCTCGCCGTCCTGGTCGCGCCAGACTTCGCCGAGGCTCGTGTTGACCCACGTCTTCAGGAGCTCGGGCGAATCCTTCGCGCCGATGAAGTCGGCGACGATCTCGCGGAGCTTGCGGAACGGGCTGCAAAGCTCGTTCAGATGAAAGCCGGCGACGCGTCGCTCGGGCTTCTCCGCTTCCCATATTCCCTTTTGAAGCGAGCCTATGCGATCGGCGTCCGTCCAGCGCCCCTCGCATTCCTCGCAAACGTAGCGGGCCGTAGCCGCGTCGTCGTCGTCCCCTTTCCAGCACATTGGGATCCTAAGCTTAGAATTCCACGTGGACAAGTTGTCGCG
>JADMIO011197737.1_pt1 | contig 55042 bp, 52 predicted proteins | sample 8958161 | NCBI WGS metagenome assembly JADMIO01 (sample SAMN16585339, study PRJNA669376) | soil metagenome | isolation source: Crop rotation soil | place: USA: Cullars Rotation, Alabama | collected 2011
GCCGCGACTTCAAGTCACGTGAATTCCAAGCTTCGGATCCCACTGTGCTGGAAAGGAGCCCCTTGGCTTCGAACCCGAGCGCGGTTTCGTAGGTGCGCGATCCCATCACGTAGCAATCGATCGAGGCCAGGAACGCCGCGATCGCTTCGGGCGTCAACGTCTCTCCCGACGCGAAGTGGTCGGTCGTCTCCAGCCAGTCGACGCGCCCGTCCCGTCTCGCGATGAAGCCGTCGAGACTGGCCGCCATGTGCACCGTGACCCGCGACGGATGATTCACTGCCAGTCTCCTCTTTGCGCCAAAACTAAACGTATGTTTAGATATTGTCAAGCGATGAGCCCGCGGCGCCGAAAAGCGGAAGACGCCGACGTGTTTGCGGCACTGGTGCGGGTGATGCTGCGGCGCGGCCCGGCGGAGCTCACGTTGCGCGAGATCGCGCGCGAAGCCGGGCTCACCGCCGGTGCGCTGGTCCAGCGGTTCGGCTCGAAACGGGCGCTCCTGCTGGCGCACGCGCGTCATGCCGCCGCCACCGGCGACGCGGGTCTCACGGTCACCGAGCCGCCATCGTCCTCACCGCTGGCGACGTTGCGCTCGGTGGCGGCGATGTACGCGGCGCTCGCCGATTCACCCGGCGCGGCGGTTCGGAACCTGGCCTACCTGCTCAACGATCTCGGCGATCCGGTGTTGCGGCGTCCGCTGTTGCGCATGTCGAGACGCGCCCGGGTGTGGTACGAACAGCTGCTCACCGATGCCGTCGCCGCCGGCGAGTTGCGGGGCGTGCACAACGTCAGCGTCCTGGCGCGGCTGGTCGAGGCGACGCTTCGAGGGTCGTTTCTGAGCTGGGCCCTCTATCGGGAGGGCACCGCGGCGGACTGGCTTCGCGCCGATCTCGCGGCCCTGCTGCGACCGTATCTCAGTCGCCGGAAACGAACATGAGTCCCGCACCGTGCATCATCAGCGCCGCCGACCACGCCGGTTGGGCCCATCTGGTCTGCGTCGCGGCGCCCGACGGCACCCCGGTCGTGGTCGAACGCCGTCGAATTGCGACGATCGCCGCCGGACTGCCGACGATGCCCTATCACCATGAGTCGCTGGCGCTGGCGGTCGACGCCGCGAACGTCCTGATTGATCGGGTACGTCACTCGATCGCGGAGTGCACGTCATGCGCACTGCGTGAAGTGATCACCGATCTGTCGCCGGCATATCGCGTCGCCGCCCTCGCGATTCGCGAGCCGCCGTATCCGGATTTGCCTGACACGGTTGCCGTGGTGCGGCAGTCGTACGCGTTGCAGTGCGCGGCCGACGGGATGATGTATCAGCTCGCGCTCTGCGCTGCGGCACGGCAGCTTGGCCTCGACGTGGAACGCTATCGTCGCGGCGAGGAAATCGCCCGCGCCGCCGCAGCGCTGCGCGTCGATCGTCGCGACGTGGACGCCTTCGTCACCACCACTGGACGACCGGCAGGTCCGCCGTGGACGGAAGAGCACCGCCGCGCGTACGCGTCTGGCATCGCGGCGCTCGCCACCCGGCTGCCACGAATTCGTCTGTAGCGGCGGGCTTTAGCCCGCCCTTCGCGAGACGCTGTCGACGACCCGCAGGACGACCGATTCGTCGGCCGCGGTCTGTTCGCGCTGGTGAAACAGTTCGAACACGACCTCCTCGTAGGACGCGTCGACGCCACGATCGGCGAGCAGATGCTGCGCGTAGCGGGCCGCGCGATCGACCAGTTTGCCGTTGGTCGGCGAGACCCACGTCATGATGTTCCGCTCGTAGTGCCCGAGTCGTCCCATCACCAGCGTGCTGTGCTGATTGAGCAACATCTTCACGAAGGTGTGGCGCTCGAGCGCCTCCCACGAGGCCGGGATCGGAAAATCAGCCTGGTGGCCGAGAAACTGGAAGGCGAGACCCGGTCCGGTGATGCGGCAGGTTTCCTGCCGCGCTCCGCGCAGCTGCTCGTCTCGAAACGCCCGTGCGCCGGCGCCGAAATCGAATGCGTCCAGATAGGCGCGCGTCGTGCGCGCGTCGACCTCCGCCCATTCGAGCGCCCGCGGCTCGCGCCCGAGCAGATCTCGCCAGGCCTGGGCCGCGGAGGCAGCTGACGGCAGCATCACGTAACTCAAGCTCGGATGCCGGTCGCCCAGTCGCTCGGCCGATCGATGCGACATCGGCGCGAGACTGAAGGTGGGCGCGCGTTCGGTCGTGTCGGTGAACACGGTGATCGCGCAGGTCTCCGCGGCGTAGAGGACGAACGCGCCGCCGGCATAGACTTCCGCTTCGCTCTCGGTGAACGCTTGGAGCCGCTCGGCCACATTCGTGGTTAGGACGTCGGCCAGGGTCGCCACCCGCGCGCCGATCGCCGAGGCATCAGCGCTCGTCAGCAGGGCGTAGCCGACGGCGAGCTGGAGCACGGTGCTGGCCTGCATCCGCGTGCTGCCCGACAGCGCCATGGGCCCGACGGTCAGGTTGATCGGCCGTACATCCGGATGCGCGATGACGCGCTGCGAGCGGGGAATCGTCGCGAGCGAGGCGTCCGGGTTGCAATACAGGAAGTAGTGCGGTTGGCGCGAGAGGCGCGTGGCTTCCTCGATGGCGCCAAGGACATACGGCGTTTCGCCGCCCTCGCTGCAGGCGATGAGGCAGTCGTGGGACGCGAATCCGAGATCGCGAAGGTGGCGCGCGCCATACGCCGGATGATCTTCGAACCCCTCGAGCGAGTGCACGAGGGCGACATCTCCGCCCGCCATGAACGCACGGACGCGATCGTCGTCGGCGCCGTGGGCCTCGTGCCAGAGCGATTCCAGGAGCAGCGCCAGCCGTCCCGTCGCGCCGCAGCCGCACAGGAAGACGCGCGCGCCGCGATCGAGCACCGCGCGAACGTCCTCGCCGAGCGCGGCGATCGCCGGCGCGGCCGTGACGACCGCTCCGAGTGCGTGACGATCGACGGCCGTCAGGGCGCGATAAGCGCGAGGGAGATCGTTGGCGGCCCACGTTGACAGGTCAGTGGTCAGCGGATGACGTCCTTCCGTCACCAGATGGCCGAGCTGATAGAGGTGTGCGACACGCAGGAACGCGCGCGCTTCGTGGTCCGCCGACATGAGCTGGCTCGATGTTACCGCCGCGGCCCTCGTCGGCGGCAGTATGCTTTTCCCCTATGGCGCTGCTTACCGTGCGAGTCAATGGGCAGGTGCATGAGATCGACGTCGATCCGGCGACGCCGCTGCTCTACGTCCTCAGTGACGATCTCCAGCTTCGCGGTCCCAAGTTCGGTTGTGGACTGGGTCAGTGCGGGGCGTGTACGGTCATCTCGGGCAACCAGGCGATTCGCTCGTGCGTCACGCCGGTCGGCGCCGTCGGCGCCACCGAGATCACCACTCTCGAAGGGCTCGGAACCCCCGAGCGGCCGCACCCGATCCAGCAGGCCTTCATCGACGCAGAGGCCGCGCAATGCGGCTTTTGCCTGAGCGGCGTGATCCTCACGGCCAAGGCCTTCCTCGACCGGACGCCTCGCGCGACCGAGGCGCAGATCCAGCAGGCCCTCTCGGGCGTCCTGTGCCGCTGTTTTGTGAACGTGCGGATGCTGAAGGCGATTGGCGACTACGCGAAAGGCGCGCGCGGATGAAATCGCCGCCGACCCGTGACGCGCGGCGAATGCTCTCGAGTGCCGGCTTCTCGAGGCGAGAATTCCTGCGTGGCTCGGGCGCGTTGATCGTGTCGTTCGCGGCCGCGCGACTTGTCACCGTCGGTGACGGTGGCGACGCGCTCCACGCGCAGGGGTTCAACGGGACGGGCAGCCGCGAGCTGGACGCCTGGCTGGCCGTCGCCCAGGATGGCAGCGTGACGGCGTACACCGGCAAGTGTGACTTCGGACAAGGACTGCAGACGGCGCAGCTGCAGCTGGTCGCGGAGGAACTGTGCGTGCCGTTCGATCGCGTCCGCCTGGTGCAGTGCGACACATCGTTGACGCCGGATCAAGGCACGACATCAGGGCAGCAGTCGCATCCGACGAATTTCAACACGGCGAACCTGGCGCTTGCCGCGGCCACCGCGCGGCACACGCTGATTCGGCTCGCCGCCGCACGGCTCGGCGCCACGCCGGAGAGCCTGGAAGCGGTCGACGGCGTCGTGCGGTTGAAGACGGACGCGACCCGGTCGGTCACCTACGGCGTGCTCGTCGGCGGACGGCGATTCGACGTCCAGCTCGATGCGACCGCGAAGCGCCGGCATCCGCGCGACTGGACCGTCCTCGGCACGGCAGTGCCGCGCGTTGATATGCGCGCGATGGTCACCGGCCAATTCGAATTCGTGCACAACGTCCGCGTTCCGGGAATGCTGCACGGGCGCGTCGTCCGGCCGCCGTCACCGGGTGCAACCATCAGTCGCGTCGACGAGGGCTCGGTCAGCGGGATGCCGGGCGTCGTGAAGGTCGTGGTCCGCAACAACTTCGTGGGCGTCGTCGCCGAGAAGCCGTGGCAGGCGATGCAGGCGGCGGATCGCCTGCGCGTCACGTGGTCATCCGGCGACAGACTCCCATCGCAGGGCGAGATCTACCGGTGGCTGCGCCAACAGCCATCCGCGGAGTCGCGGCCGATCGACTCGGGAGACGTCGACGCATCGCTCGCGGCCACGACGGTGATCCGTGCGACCTATCAGCACCCGTATCAGATGCACGGATCGATTGGCACGTCGTGTGCCGTTGCCGACGTGCAGGCAGACCGCGCCACGCTCTGGTCGGCGACACAATCCGCCTATCCGACGCGCAACACGAGCGCCGCGATCCTTGAACTGAAGCCGGAAAGCGTTCGTGTGATCTACCGACGCGGCTCGGGCTGTTACGGCATCAACGGCGCCGACACGGTGACGTATGACGCGGCGGTGCTCTCGCAGGCGGTTGGCCGGCCGGTGCGCGTGCAGCTGTCGCGCCACGACGAAATGGCCTGGGAGAACTACGGCAACCTGTTCGCGATCGATCAGCGCGCTGCGGTCGACGCGCAGGGCACGATCGTCGCGTGGGACTATCAGGCCTGGTCGGCCGTGAAGGGCGGCCGGCCGGGCTACAACCAACCGGGCAATGTCGTCACCGGTTCGCTGCTCGGCCTGAACCCGGCGGCGTTGCCGGCATCGTCGCCGGCGCCGCCACCGACAGCGCCGTTCAGCAACAACTCCAATACGGCGCCGTCGTACATCGCCGGTCGGGTCCGCGACACGCTGAATGGCGCGGGTCTTGTTCGCAGCGAACGCGTCGTCTCGCACCGGGTGCGATCGCCGTTCTTCACCGGCCCCCTACGCGCTCCAGAACGGTTGCAGAACACCTTCGCGCACGAATCGTTCTTCGACGAGATCGCGGCGCAGGTGAAGGCCGACCCGGTGGCGTATCGACTGCGCCATCTGCGCGAGCCGCGGCTGATCGAAGTGATTCGTACCGTTGCACGGACGGCGGCCTGGCAGACGCGTCCGTCACCGCGCCCAGGCGTGTCGCCGACTGGGATCGCGACGGGCCGTGGGATGGCGTCGGTCTGTTACGAGGGCGACAACGGCTACGTCGCGATGGTTGCGGACGTCGACGTCGATCAGGACAGCGGCCAGATTCGCGCCACGCGGTTCGTGATCGCGCTCGACTCGGGCCCGATCTCGAATCCCGATGGTGTCCGCAACCAGATCGAAGGCGGAACGTTGCAGGGATTGAGTCGAGCGCTCGGTGAAATCGTGACGTGGGACGAACAAAAGATCACGTCGGTCGACTGGCGTACCTATCGCTCGCTGCCGCTGGGATTTGCCGTGCCGCGCATCGAGGTCGTCCTCGTGCCACAACCGGATGCGCCGGCGTGCGGCGCGGGAGAGACGGCGATCACGATCGTCGCCGCCGCGGTCGGCAACGCGGTCTTCGACGCCACCGGTGCGCGCGTGCGCGAGGTGCCGTTCACGCCCGAGCGGGTGAAGGCGGCGCTGGCCGCTCGCTAGGCGCGGTTACTTTTCAATCTCGCTCAGCGTCCGGATGCCCAGTTCGATGGGCGCTGCCGCCAGGGTGTCGTGGAGGCCGGCGGTGATCGCGGCGCGCTCGTCCGCCGTGCGACCGATCCGCCAGATCCATCCGAGCCGAATGTCCGAGTCGCTCCACGTCGCGCGCATCAGCCCCTGCGCGGTATGGCCGCGCAATCCGAGCAGCAAGTGCACGGCTTCGTGCGCCATGACCGCGCCGAGGATCAGCCCCGTCGGCTTGCGGTTCCTGATCGCGATCGTGCGAACCCGTTCCGGAAAAACGCTCGCCAGGATGCCGGGGACGTTCGCCGTGCCGAGGATGCCCGACATGGTGTCCGACTCGCCGCCGAGCCATCGCACGACCAGTTCGCGCGGTTCCGGCGGGTCGACGCAGGGATCGCGGCCGGCCACCATCACGCCACACGCCTTCCATGTCAACCGAACACCGACCGGGCGAAGGATCTCGTTCGCGATTTTTTCAGCTTCGCGCCATTCGCTGCGCGACACGCGCGCGTTGTCGTAGACCCGCACGACGACGGTTTGCGTGTCCCGAGTCGTCGACGGGCTCGGCGCCGCGGCGGGCGCGAGCGCCGCGGCCAGCAACAGCGCGAGCATCACATTGGCATCCTACGGCGCCGGCCACGATGAACAAAGTTCGTTGTTTTCATCATTTGGATGAAGCGCAATACTGAATCCATGCAGTCCGAGATGCGCCACCTTCAACTGATTCGGGCGATTGCCGAAGCCGGTTCGCTGACCCAGGCCGGACTGGCACTCCATCTGACGCAGTCCGCCCTCAGCCACCAGCTGCGTGACATCGAATCCCGACTCGGGGTGCAACTCTTTACCAGGGCCGGACGGCGGTTGATTTTAACCGCGGCGGGTCACGCCCTCTTAAAAACCGCAAACGACGTCATCGCGCAAATCGAACGGACCGAGGACGCCATCCGCCAGCAGGCCAAGGGCGAACAGGGGCTGTTGCGGATTACGACCGAGTGCTACACCTGCTATCACTGGCTGCCGGCGGTGCTACAGCAATATCAGCGGGCGCACCCGCGCGTCGAAGTCCGGATCGAGGTCAACGCGACCGACCGGCCGATCGAGGCGCTCGTCGCCGACGACATCGATCTCGCGCTGATTAGCGAGGGGGGGACGCGCGATCGCCGCGTGACGACGCGGCCGCTGTTCTACGACGAGTACGTCGCGCTCGTGCCGCCCTCGCACGCGCTCGCCGATCGCCCGTTTGTCCGGGCCGAAGACTTCGTCAACGAGACGTTTCTGAGTTACTCGACGCCGTCGAACAGTACCGTCTATCAGAGGCTGCTCGTGCCCGCCGGCGTGACGCCGACGAAGGTGCTTCAGGTGCGGTTGACGGAGGCGATCATCGAGATGGCCAAGGCCGGCATCGGCATCGGCGTGCTGTCGGCGTGGGCCGCGGCACCGCACGTGGCGGCCGGCACGCTGCGCGCGATTCCGGTCACGCGCCGCCGGTTTGGCCGCACGTGGTCGGCCGCCATGCTGAAGCGGACCGCCGGGCTTCCGTACGTGGTCGATTTCGTGGACACCCTGATCGCGGCGCGCCCGTTCGATATGCCGGCGCCGCGATTGCCCAGAGGCTCGTCTTCGCCGTCGCGGAGGGCGTCGGCGCCGCGACGCGCCCCATCGTCTCGCCGCTGAGGGCAAGCTGTGGCGCGGCGCGTCCGGCCCAAGCCTTGCAACTTGGGCGCGCGGGTTTTTGAGTTGCGGCCTCGCTGGAATCGCGCCGCCGCCAGTGGGCCCTACGTGGCATCCGGTGGGCCCTTGAGACGTGGCATCCGGCTTCAGCCGGATTGGAGGCAGGAAGAATATGGCTCGTCCGATTTGGAGTGGCACGCTCAGCTTCGGCCTCGTCAGCATTCCGGTCGGCATCTACACCGCGGTCCGCGACCTCGGCCCGCACTTTCATCTGTTACGGGAGAAGGATCACTCGCGGATCAACTTCCAGAAGGTGGCGTCGGCGGATCGCAAACCGGTCACGAACGAAGAGCTCGTCAAGGGTTACGAAGTGGCGAAAGGCGACTTCGTCGTCGTCACCGAGGATGATTTCTCGAAGGCCGCCCTCAAGAAGGACCGGGTCATCGACATCATCGACTTCGTCAAAGCGGATCAGATTGACGACCGCTATTTCAACAAGCCCTACTACCTGGCCCCGGGCACCGGCGGTGCGACCTCGTACGCGCTGCTGCGCGAAGCGATCCGCGAATCGGGCCGGATCGGTGTCGCGAAGTTCGTCATGCGCGACCAGCAGCATCTGGCTGCCATCGAGGCGATCGACGACGCGATCGTGTTGACGACGATGAGGTTTCAGGAGGAACTGGTTGATGCCGGGTCGTTCGATCTGCCGAAGGCGACCGAGGCGCGCGCCAAGGACCTCAAGCTCGCCGGCATGCTGATCGAAAGCCTCGCCGCGGACTGGGATCCAGAAAAGTATACGAACGAGTATCGCCAGAACCTGATGGCGGTGATCGAGGCGAAGCGGAAACGGTCGCGGCCGAAGCTGCAGGCGGTGGACGCGCCGGAGAGCGCGCAGGTCATCGATCTGATGGAACGTCTGCGAAAGAGCCTCGGCACGCGCAAAGCCGAGCGGCCGCCGCGCGCGGCGCGCGCGACCGCGAAAGCCAAGGCGCGCGGATCGAAATCCAAGCGCACCGGCCACGCCGCGTAGACGTCTGTTTGTCGGCGCGGCGCGGCTCGGAGTCGCCTGCGCACGCAGATATCTTATGCGGGACGCGGCGTGAGAAACGTCAGCAGCAGCCGATTGAACTGATCGGCATCCTCGATCTGCGGCATGTGGCCGATGCCCGGCATGACGGACAGCGTCGCGCGCGGAATCAGCCGGGCCAACGCCTGCCCCTGCGCGAGCGGTGTCGTGGTGTCCTTCTCTCCCCAGATGAGGAGCGCCGGCATGGTGAGCGTCGCGTACGCGCTCGGCTGCTTGCTCAACACGGTCTCGCGCGCGGTGACGAACGCGAGCAACCAGTCGCCGAATGCGTCGGTCCCACCTTGCACGGAGAGCGGCGCCTGAATCACGCGCACGCGCTCGTCCGTCACCGCATCAGCGTTCGCGACAAACTGCGTCAACAGTCGCCGCGTCACGCGCGGGTTGGTCACGGTCGCCGAGACGAGCGCGTTACGAAGCGGCCGGACGCCGAGCACGGCACCGGCGAGTCCCGGCGAGCCGTCCTCGGTGCCGAGTCCGACCGCCGCATCGGCCAGCACCAGACGACTGACCCGTTGCGGAGCCATGAGCGCGGCTTCGAGCGTGGGACCGCCCCCGAACGAATGGCCGACGAGCGTCACCGGCGTCGCGCCGAGCGCGTCGATCACGCCAAGGATGCGCCGTGCCTGATCGATGCGGCCGTACGCATGCGGTGCCGGGCGTTCGGAGTATCCGAACGGCGGAAGATCGAGCGCGACGGCGCGGAAGCCCGCCGCGGCGGTCGCGGTCAGCGTGCTGCGCCAGAATTCGCTCCACGCGCCCATGCCGTGCACGAACAGCACGACCGGGGCGTGCTCGGGTCCGAGCTCCTGAATGAAGACGTCGACGTCGCCCGCGTGCACGAATCGGCCGGTGGCCGGCGCCGCGTCGAAACGTGTGTGGGTCTCTCGCTCCGCTGCCTGCCAGCGGCACGCGCTCAACGTCAGAGACACCATCGCGATCACGGCCAGCAATGCCAAAGCGGTAAATCGTCCAAGGCGCCTCAGCATTGGCTCACTCCGGGGTTCGCTGTATCCACAAGCACACGCGGCGACGTTAGAATCGAAGACATGGTGTGGCTTCGCACCGCCGCTCTCGTCAGGGTCGCCACCGTCGGTCTGCTCGGTGCGCACGCCTTGCTGGCGCAGGAGCGTCCGCTGCCGGATCAGGATACCTTCCTTCGAGAGGCGCGCAAGCGGCTGCAGACCGATGCCTCGCTGCAAAGCAGCTACGTCTACCGCGAAACGCGCCGCGAGCAGAAGCTCGATGGCGCCGGCAAGGTGCAGGAAGAATCGGTCAAGGTTTTCGAAAGCTATCCGGGCCTCCCCGGCGAAGACCGCTGGGATCAGCTGATCTCGGAAAACGGCCGGCCCCGCCCCGCGGCGGAGATCGAAGAAGAACGGCGCGATCGCCAGAAGAAAGCCGAGGAGATCGCCCGCGCGATGGTCCAGCAGCCGGCGCGCGAACAGGCAAGGCAGCAGCGGGAATACGCCGCGCAGCGCCGCGAGTTCGACGCGATCGTCGACGATCTCTTTCGCGTCTACGACATCCACATGCAGCGCCGCGAGCGCGTCAGCGGCTACGACACGATCCTGTTCGAGCTGACGCCGCGGCCCGACGCCAGGCCGCAGACCCGCGAAGGCGGCCAGATGCGCAACGTCGTCGTGCACGCGTGGGTCAGCGAGTCGGAATATCAGATCGTCCGCGTCGAGGCGGAAGTCGTGGACACCCTGTCGATCGGGTTCGGGTTGCTGGCCCGGCTTCACAAAGGCGCGAAGCTGACCTTCCTGCGCACGAAAGTCAACAACGAGGTCTGGCTGCCGTCGCGCGCAAGCTATAGCGGCAGCGCCCGTGTCGGCTTGATCGCTGTCCTCAGACGAGCCGGATCGTCCGAGTTCTCGGGGTACCGCAAGTTCTCGGTCGACACCTCGACGACCTACCAGACCGCGGCGCCCTAACGCCGTTCAACTCTCACGTTGACGCGCACCCCTCCAATGTGGTCTCTAATGCACATTGAGAGGTACCGCAATGATTCCTGGCCGTGTCCTGCTGCTGGCCGTGGCGTTCAGCCTGGCGATCGGCGGCCGGGTGGCGCGCGCGCACCACTCGGAAGCCGCTGAATACGACAACACCAAACCGGTGAAAGTGTCCGGCACGCTCAAGAAGGTCGAGTGGGCGAACCCGCACGTCTGGTTCTACGTGGATGTCGCGGAGGCCGACGGCAAGGTCGTGACGTGGGGGTTCTCGACGCAGCCGCCCGGAGCCCTCATGCGGCGCGGCATCACGAAAGAAGCGCTGAAGATCGGATCGGTGGTCAACGTCGAAGGCATCCGCGCGCGCGACGGATCGAACAACGGATCGATGCGCCGCCTGACGTTCTCGGACGGCTCGCAGGTGCTGATCCCGGCATCGGAGGCAGGGCGATGACGAGGCGATGGATCGGGGCAGTGGCGATCGCGGCGGCGTGTGCGCTGACCATGGGCCGGACGATCGGCGCCCAGGACGGACCGCGGCTGCAGGACGGGAAGCCGGATTTCTCCGGCATCTACACGCCGCCGTCGACGGTCAACGCGACCGGGCCGCGCGGCAATCTGATTTTCAATGCCGACAAGATGGCGCCGCTCAAGCCCGGCGCCGAGAGTCTGCTCTATCACCCACGCACCGGTGATGCACGCCTGGACGAACCGCGCGCGATGTGTCTGCCGTCAGGATTTCCGTCGGGGATGCTCTACATCCTGCCGATTCAGATCATCCAGCACACCAAGTACATCGCGATCATTCCCGAACTGCAGCGCGCGGCGCGGATCATTCCGACCGACGGCCGTCCGCATCGCGAGGGGATCGAGCCGACCTACTACGGCGATTCGGTCGGGAAGTGGGAGGGCGATACGCTGGTCATCGACACCGTCAACTTCAAGCCCTGGATCCTGGACGACTATCACTACACGGATCCCACCAAGAGCCGCTGGCACACCGACGCGTTGCATACGACCGAACGGTTGAAGCGGGCGGGGAACAAATTGCAGTATCAAATCACCATCGACGATCCGAAGATCTTCACGCGACCGTTTTCGCAGGACTTCGAGCTGACGCTCAGGCCCGATTGGGACACGCTCGGGCTGCTCGAATATGTCTGCGAGGAGAACAATCGCTGCGCCGGCGGCAAATGCACGGGCTCGGATGGCCGGTGAAGCGGATCTCTACCAGCCGGTCAAGCGCTTCCTGGAGGCGCAGGGCTATCAGGTCAAGGGCGAGATTGCGCCGTGTGACGTCGTCGCGGTGCGCGGCGACGAGCGGCCGGTCATCGTCGAGCTGAAGGCGCAACTCAATCTTGCGCTGATCCTGCAGGCGGTCGATCGGCTCTCGATTTCGGACACAGTCTACGTCGCGTTCCGGATCGGCAGGGGCCACAGCGCCTCGTGGCGTTCCCGACGCAAGCAGACGACCAATCTCCTTCGACGCCTCGGCCTCGGACTGCTGACGGTGTCGGGGCGCGGCAGGGTCGATGCGGTCCTCGATCCGCGGCCGTACCGCCCACGCGTCAGCGCCGATCGGCGTACGCGATTGCTCAAGGAATTCACCGAGCGCGTGGGCGATCCGGAAGTGGGCGGCACGAGTTCCCGGCAGCGGCTGACCGCCTATCGTCAGGACGCGCTGCGTTGCGCGCGCGTGCTCATCGACGAGGAGATGCTCAAGCTGGCTCTGGTGCGACAACGCGCCGGAGTCGAGCGCGCCGGATCGATTCTGCGCGGTAACCACTACGGCTGGTTCGAGCGCGTGACCAATGGGCACTACAGTCTGTCGCCGAAGGGGCGACACGAACTCGAGCGCTGGGCGGGCGCGCTGCCCGCGGCCACGTCGATCGTGGCGTAGCCGCAGGAGCCACGCCGGTTGTCCGCCTAGGCTCGATGCGGTTCGGTCAAGACGTGTGTTTCGCCGGGCTCTGCGCGGGTCCCGGTCAGCCAGCCTTTGGCCAGCTCAAAGAGCACCACCGGCTTCGGTTTGTTCATCTCGAGAAAGACGGCGGCGTGGATCGACACGCCGATCAGCACGATCCGGGGATCGTCTGGCGTTCCGTGACGCGGGTCGCCCTCCTGTCCAAACCACGCCTTCCAGTCCGCCTCGTAGAGCTCGCGAATTTTCGCGCGATCAGTCGAGAGCGTTGCGATGCCAGCCGCCGACACCCATTCATAGGATCCTGGTTTGAAGTAGGCAAGGTTGATGTGCGGGTCGTACTCGAGGTCGCGGATCTTCGCGCTGTCCTTCTCCGAGACGAACCAGAGATCGGCGCCGCTCGCGCGTTTCTGATTGGCCATGGCACGCGACTCGAGATGGCCGTCGGGCCGTCGAGTCGTCATCATGCAGATCTCCACGTCGTCAATCAGGTCGTAAAACTTCTGAAGTTCACTCTTCATATGGGTCCTCTGCTGGGACCTATTCAAGGAAGGCGCCACTCTCTGAACCGTTCAGGGTTGGGCAGGCTCGCGCTTTGCACGGCTCCCGCCGAGGTACGGAATCGATCGGATTCCGGAAAACCGTCCGACAATAAGGAAGGCGATGAAGAAAGCGCAGCGCGACGCCGCTATCGGATCATGCCCGCCGGCGCGGATTCGTCGAACTGCCAGACGGCGCCGGTCTTGACCATCTTGACGAGCGACAGGTTCTTCGTGCCGAAGCGGTCGCCCTCGACTTCGACGATCGCGGTGGTCGGATTAATCAACTGACCGCCCGTGATCTTGAGCCCCTGCATCGGCAGCCGTGCATTCAGGATGTCGCTCGCGCTGTCGGCGTTTTCCTTCGGTGTGTTGTAGCTCTTGTCGAACATCGGCGCAGCCTTGGGACCGAGGCCGGCTTTGATTCCGGTCCAGTTCTTGGCCTTCACCGCAGCCAGGAATGTGTTCAGCGCTTTTCCAGGATCGCCGCCGCCCGCGGGCAGCGCCGTACCGGTCAACGCGGGAATCACATCCGCCGAAAACTTCACATCGACGGTGTAGGTGGTGCCGTCCATCGTCTTCAGCGGCGACGCCGAGTAGACGCGCCCCTCGACCTTGGTGGCGGTGTTCGTCGTCAGTTCGGCTTTGAGGCCGCCCGGTCCGTCGTTGAGATACTGCGTCATCGTCTTCGAGAACGTGGCATTCATCGAGACGTTCGTGTCCGGTGGGGCGACCCAGAGCAGCACGTAGTTCTTGTCGCGCAACTCGTCGAGATTAATCGCCGTCATGTGACGATCGAGGTCGTCCTTGAGCGACGCCGCGTTCACCGGCACCTCGGTGAGCATGATTTCGATGCGCGTGTTGCGCGCGTTGCGCATGTCGCGGACCGCGTACGCGATCGCCTGCTTCGGTGAAATCGTGCCTTCCTTCGCCTTGACCGTACCCGACGCCGGACCGGAGAACGCCGGCGCCGCGAGGGCCATCAGCAAGAGGCCAAACGCGGGAATCTTCATCACTGCCTCCCAGGGGTCATGAGTATAGAGGATTGGTCTATCGCAAGGTCACCGCCACCGATGCCTGTCCCTGCCAGACGAGCGGCGCCCCCTGCGTCGTGCCGCTGGCCGTATCCGACAGCGACAAGGTGCCGGAGACGATCCCATTGGCCCGCGCTCCGGCGAAGGACGTGCTGTAACCAGTTTGTAAGGGGCCAGCTGAACTACGGCAGCACAATCGGCATCAAGACCGCCACCGATTCTCCGTTCGCCGTCACGACGACAGGATCTCTCGGTCCGTTGCCGTGCAACCTTGTCGCGCCGGTCGGGAGCGCGTTGCGCAGAAACCTGACGTAGTTGCCGTTGAGCCCGATCCCGCCAGGCGCGACGAAGGTGTTCGACATGCTCCCCGGGCGCAGATCGCTCAAGCCGAATTCGAGCTGATGCGGCGCCGTGAAATATCCCGCGATGGTCCTCGCGCCGACACTATCGGCCGCGACCACGATCGTTGGCAGCGTCGCCGGTTTTGCCACCGCCGCATCGATCACCAAGCCACCGTCGGTGACGAACGTTCGGCCGTCCGCAAGCTTCACGACCCGATTCCACGCCGGCGGTGCGACCGTTGCCGGCGAGGATGTCGCCGGCCCCGGATGTTTTGGCTCAGGCTGCTGGGCGTCGGCTCGGCCGCCGAGCAGTGCGACGAGAAGGACAAGGCCCACGATCTTCCGCAACACTGCGAACGCAAGATCGGGAGTGCGGGGCAGCCCGAATCGTTCGTCCCCGTACGGAAACGGCTTTTGTTCGCCGGTGCGGTGATACCCACGCCGTTGATACCAGGCAATGAGCTCTGGACGCTGGATCAGGACGGACATATACACGCCGCGCGTTGACCATGTGTCGACGGCCCAGCGCTCCGCGGCGTCGAGCAGCTGCCTCCCGATCCCGGTGGCTTGTGCCGTCGGCTTGACCGTCAACATCCCGAGATAGCACTCCGATCCGTGTCGTTCGAGCAGCACACACGCGGTCGGCGCGCCGTCCTGTTCGTGAATGAGGATGACCTGATCCGGCGTGGCGATGATGTCACGCAGCCAGTCCTCGTCGGTCCGCTGGCCGTCCAGGAGATGGGCTTCCGTCGTCCAGCCGGCGCGGCTGCTCTCGCCACGGTAGGCTGAATTCACCAGCCGGTTCAATGCCGGCGCATCCCGCTCGCTTGCCGGCCTGATCCTAAACTCACGCGCCACGGAAAAAGTGTAGGGCATAATCGGACCGCATGGGCGCGCCCAGAAGGAGACAGGCGGCAGCGATTTACGCGCTGACGACGGCGGCGATGATGTGCCTGCTGGCAGGTGCAGGCGCCGCGCAGCTCAGTGACACGTTCACCAACTGGATCGATCATCCGGCGATCGCCTACCAGACGCGGCCACCGGCCGATCCGGTCGCGCGCTTGAACCGCGATCTCAAAGAGGGCCGCGCGCGACTCACGTTCGATGGGCCCTCCGGCTACCTGCGCGCGACGCTGGCGGCGCTCTCAGTGCCGATCGCATCGCAGGTCGCGCTGTTCAATCGCGACAGCCTTCAGAGTCAACTGATCAGCTCGATCAATCCGCGGACCATCTTCTTCAACGACGCGGTCGCCGTCGCGGCAGTCCGCGGTGGCTTCATCGAGCTGGCGTCACAGGATCCGCAGCAGGGCATTCAGTTCTACATCCTCGACAACGTGGCCGTCGACAAACCACAGTTCACGCACCGCCAGGACTGCTTGAATTGCCATTACTCCTATTCGACGGTCGGAATCCCTGGGATGATCGATCAAGGCACTGGCGTCGTTAGGGTCGACCATCGAACGCCGCTCGAGCAGCGCTGGGGCGGATGGTACGTGACCGGTGCGCCGGGCGCACTTCAGCACAAGGGCAACCGCGTCGTCGCCCGTGGCGAGGGCGCGCCGCTCCCGACGACGTCGATCTGGCCGTCGCTTGATGTGAAGGTTGACACGGCCGGCTATCTCTCAAACCACAGCGACATCGTCGCGTTGCTGGCCTTCAACCATCAGATGCGCGGGATGAACCTGCTCGGCCGAATGAGCTGGGAGGCGCGGGTCGCGGCGTTCCAGAAGAATCCGCCGGATGGCCCCGCGTTCCATCTGCCGAAAGGCGTTGCCGACGAACCGCCAGTGGCGCTTGACGCCGCGGCACGCGAACTGGTCGATTACTTCCTGTTCGTCGACGAGGCGCCGCTCGCCGAACCGATCCACGGCACCTCGGGATTCGCGGAGCAGTTCGAGGCGCAAGGGCCTCGCGATCGCAGCGGACGATCGCTGCGGCAACTCGACCTCACGACAAGGCTGCTGCGCTATCCGTGCAGCTACCTGATTTACAGCGACGCGTTCGACGCGCTGCCTGACGCCGCGAAGCGCGCGATCTATCAGCGGTTGTGGCAGGTGCTCTCGGGAGAGGATCGCGACCCTCGCTACCAGCGCCTCTCGCGCGTCGACCGTCAGGCCATCCTCGAGATCCTGCGTGACACCAAAGTGGATGTCGCCGCCCGGTGAGTGGCGGCGCGACGTCCGGCACACAGCCCGAGCGCTGAGAAAAAATCCCGGCTACAGCCTGGCCGCTGTGCTGACCCTGGCCGTCTGTCTTGCGGCCAACACGTCGATGTTCGCGGCGGTTCAGGCCGTGCTCTTTCGTCCGCTTGCCATCCGCGCGCCGAACGAACTGGTCATCTGCTGGGCAAACGACCGGCCGCACAGCCTCCCGGTCGTCGAATTGTCTTACCGCAACGTCGAGGACTGGGCGGCGCACAGCGAGAGCTTCAGTCAGGTGGCGGCGATCGGGTCATCGTCCTGGCCGGCCATCTGGGACACCGAGAACGGATCGACGCGCCTGGCGGCGACCGGCGTTTCTGTCCCGTTCTTCGATGTCCTCGGCGCCGCCCCGCTTCTCGGCCGGACGTTCCGTCCCGACGACGATGCGCCGAAGGCAGCGCGCGTCGTCATCTTGAGCCATCGGCTGTGGGCGTCGCGCTTTGGCGGGGACTCAGGTGTGATCGGCAGAAGGATGGCGCTGGACGTCCCGCACACCATTGTCGGCGTCATGCCGGAGCGCTTCGATTTTCCTCGAGGCACCGACCTGTGGACGCCGGTGGTCCCGATCCTGGCGGACGCTGGCCGCGGTTGGAACACCGACGGGCTCGAGCGTGTCGGGGTCCTGTTTGCGATAGGCCGCTTGCGACCGGGACACACACCACGGCGCGCCGCCGACGAACTGAATCGACTCGTGGAGCAGCGGACGCGGGACGCCGCCGCACATCAGTTCGGTTCCGGTGCTGTTGTCACGCCGTTCTTGACCTACGTCTATGGCCCCGTCCGTCAAGCGTTGTGGGCGCTGCTCGCCGCGGTGCTCGTGCTGTTGCTGATCGGGTGCGCCAACGTCTCCGGGCTCGTGCTGATTCGGGTCTCGCAGAAGCGGCGCGAACAGGCCGTGCGCCTTGCCCTGGGCGCGACACGCGCGATCGTGGCGCGGCGGTGGATCGTCGAGACCGGGCTGATCGCGCTCGCCGGCGGCGTCGCCGGACTGATCGTGTCGCCGTGGATCGTTGCCGCGCTGGTCATGCTCGCGCCAGGCGAAGCGCCGGGCCTCGCGGACATGACCATCAGTGTTCCGGTCGCCGCGCTGACTGGTGGTGTGATTCTCCTGGCCGCGCTCGTCTGCGGTGCCGGCCCGGCGCTAATGGTCGCCTCGACCGTCAACCTCGCGGAGGTGTTGAACGATTCCGCGCGACTCACCCCGAGCCGCCACACGCATCGCGCCCGTTCCGCGTTGGTGCTGCTGCAGATTTCGCTCAGCGTTACGCTTCTGATTGGTGCGGGCCTCGTCGGTCGCAGCGTCGTCAATCTTCGCCGCCTCGATCTCGGGTTCGATCCGACCCACGTCGTCACGATGACCGTCGATCCGCGAGATCCCAAACCATCCGCGAACGAATGGGTGCACGAACTCCTCGAGCGCGTGCGAACGTTGCCAATGGTCAGCGCGGCGGGCGCCGTGTCGCTCCGGCCGCTCGCGCTTGGTCCGATTGGACAGGAGACTTCGGTACTGCTCGACGGGCAGCCGGATACGCAGGCGTCCCTGGATCAGAATCCACGGCTCAATTATCAAGTCGCCACTCCGGAATTCTTCAGTGCGATGCGGATCCCACTGCAGCGCGGACGCGTGTTCGCCGACAGCGACGATCGGCGCTCGCCGCGCGTCGCGCTGGTCAGCGAACGCACCGCTCACCGCCTCTGGCCCGGTCAGGAGGCGATTGGCAAGCGGGTGCGGATGCCGCAATTCGCACCCGACACCGAACCGGAATGGCGCACGGTCATCGGTGTCGTGAAAGACGTGCACTACCGGGAACTCGATGACGTCCGGCTGGACATCTACGACGCGGCGCTCCAGGCCGCGATGCCGGCCAACGATCTGATGATCCGAACGTCGGGCGATCCCCGGGCAGTCATCGGTGCCGTACAGGCCGCCGTGCGGCGCTTCGATCCCCGAGTCGTCATCGGCGGCAGCGAGACGATGGATGCGGTCGTGGCCCGCGCGATCGCGCCGTGGCGCTTCAGCGTCTGGCTGTTCGGCGCATTTGCCGGCGTCGCGTTCATGCTCGCCAGCCTCGGGCTGTTCAGCCTGGTGAGCCTTGACGTCGTCGAGCGCGCGCGCGAGTGGGCAATCCGGCGAACGCTCGGCGCGCAGGACCGGAACATTCTGGGCCCGGTCATGTTTTCGGCCGCGCGACGGGCGCTGATCGGAACCGCGGCCGGCGTGCTCACGGCGTTTGCCGGCGTGCGAGGCATCCGAAGTCTGCTGTTCGGTGTCCAAGCAGTGGATATGAGCACCTATGCCGCCGTGGTCGCATTGGTGGGCGGGGTCGTTGTGCTCGCCGCATACGGTCCGGCGAGGCGCGCCGTCGGCGTCGATCCCGCGGTCGCGCTTCGCTCCGAGTAGCGTGACATGGGGCGGGCCATTGTTCCGACCGTTGTCGGTACCGCGGCGCTCGTCGTGGCGTTTGTCCTGTTCCGACCCGTGCCGCCGCGCCCCATCCCGCCCGGAGTCGATCCGAACGTGGTCACGACCGAACGGCTCAAGATTCGAGTCGTTGCGATCACCGAGGCACTCGATCAGCCATGGGCGCTGGCCTTTCTGCCAGAGGGCGACATGCTGATCACCGAGCGCGGTGGTCGGCTGCGGCTGATTCACGACGGCCATTTGTCGGCGGCGGCGATCACGGGCATTCCGCCCGTCGATACGCGCAAGCAGGACGGGTTGATGGACCTGGCGCTCCATCCTGCGTTCGCGGAGAACCGGACGCTGTTTTTTACCTACTCGAAGAACGGTCCGAAGGGGGACACGCCGGTGTTGGCGCGGGCGCGGTTCGAAGGCGGCGTGCTGTCCGAGGCCCGCGATCTCTTCGTGGCCGATGCGTGGAGCGACTTCGGCGGCAACACCGGATCGCGGATCGCGTTCGCTCCTGACGGCACGATCTATATGACGGTCGGCGACCGCCACGAACAGCCGACCGGTCAGGACCTGCACACGCACAAGGGAAAAATCCTTCGTCTCAACGAAGACGGGACCGTGCCGGCGGACAACCCGTTTGTCGGTCGACGCGATGGCGCTCGTCCGGAGATCTTTGCCTACGGTGTTCGGAATCCGCAGGGACTGTTCGTGGACGCCACGAGCGGCACGATTTGGGAAACCGAACATGGGCCGATGGGTGGTGACGAACTCAACATCATCGTCCGCGGGCACAACTATGGGTGGGCGGCGATCACCTACGGGAAGAACTACGACGGGACGACGATCACCAATGAAACCAGGCGCGACGGCATGGATCAGCCGATCGTCCAGTGGACGCCATCGATCGCGCCATCAGGCTTGACGCTCTACACCGGCGATCGCATTCCAGAGTGGCGCGGCCAGCTGTTTCTCGGCGCGTTGTCGTTCGAACATCTGCGGCGGGTCCAGCTGCAGGACGGTCGCGCCGTGGCGCAGGAAGAACTGCTCGGAAACCTTCGCGGGCGACGGATCGTCGCCAAACGTCCGCTGCGCGTCAGGGATGTGCGTCAAGGGCCCGACCGCCTGCTCTACATCCTCACCGACAGCGGCGCGCTGCTTCGATTGGAGCCAGCCGTCTGATGACGACCGCGGCGATGGTCGCGCCGGTCTACGGCGGCGTGCTTTTCAGCGCAGTACCGCCATTGCCTCGATGGCGCCGGTGGCTTCGCGTCCTGGTTTCGGCGGTGATGGCGTGCGCGTGTCTCTACATAGTGCTGATCGCGTACCTGTGGTCCAGCCAGTCGCGTCTGCTCTACATGACGCGCAACAGTCGTGACGGCGTTGAGACGCCGGATCCGACCATCTTCCAGGCGGGGCGGCTTCGGACGGCCGATGGGTTCACGTTGACGCGTATCACCCTGGAGCATCCGGACATGCCGGCGCGCTTCTGGATTCTCTTCTGCATGCCCGCGGGCGGATCGATCGATCTTCCGCACATCCAGAGTCAGCTCCAGCGTCTCTGGCGGTTCGACTACAACGTGCTGTCGTTCGATTACCGCGGCTTCGGGCGGAGTTCGGGGCGGCCAACGGAAGAAGGTCTCTACCGTGATGCGACCACAGCATACGAGTACCTCACGCACGACCTGAGCGTTCCACCGGACCACGTGATCATCGCCGGCCGATCGCTTGGCAGCGCCGTCGCGCTCGATCTGGCGACGCGCGTGCCGTCTGCGGGCCTCGTGTTGTTGAGTCCGATTGATTCGGTACCGCGCACCGCGGAGCGACTGTTTTCCTGGGCGCCGGTGCGGTATCTGGTGCCGAACGCGTTCGACAACATGGCGAAAGCGCCACGCGTCACGGTTCCGGTGGTCGTCACCTATGGGTCCGGCGACTCCATGGTGCCGAAGTCGGTCGTGCGCGCGCTGTTCGGCGAATTCCGCGGGCCGAAACAGATGGTCGAAACAAACGGCGGCCATCACTTTGCCGGCTTCTGGCGGTTCAGCGACCTGTTCGAAGCGCTCGATCGTTTCTGGCCGGTCGCGATCCGTTCTTGACAGCCCGCGCCGCCGGCCCGAATATATCCGCGGCGGATGCACTCGCACCGTCGCGACGCTCTTCATGCCCAGAACGCCACGCCCCGAAGACCTGCTGCCGTTGACGCCGGCGGTGTTTCACATCCTCGTCGCGCTCAGCGAAGGGGAGCGGCACGGCTACAGCATCATGCGGCAGGTGTCAGCCGACACCGACGGCACACTGGAGCTCGGGCCGGGCACGCTCTACGGCTGCCTCAAGCGCATGCTGTCGGCACGCCTGATCGAGGAGTCCGACGAGCGTCCCGATCCGCAGCTGGACGACGAGCGCCGCCGCTACTACCGAATTACCGACCTGGGTGGCCGTACCGTCCGGGCCGAGGCGCAGCGTCTGGCGGCGGCGGTGACCGCTGCGCGCGCGCGACGGCTGCTCTCGTCGAAAGGCGGCGCCTAGTGGCGGGGCGCAGCCGCTATCCGCGCCTTGTCGCAGCCGCCTGCCGTCTGTACTCGGTCGCGATGTGGTGCTATCCGGCGGCGCTCCGTCGCGAGTTCCACCGCGAGCTGACGATCACGTTTCGGAACCGCGTCGAGGACGTGCTCGATGCCGGCGGTGCCACGGCGCTGCCGTTCTTCGTCTCGCATCTGGTGATCGACTGGCTTCGCACGTTGTCGTTGGGGAGCGACTATCAGCCGTCGCTCTCGCTGCTGGGGCTCGGCGTTGACGACGAGCAGGCCTGCGGCTGCCTCGATCGGACGACATTCTCGGTGTCGCTGATGCTCGCCACGCTCGGGGTCATCCTTCTCGTCGGGGGCTGGTACGGCTGGTTGTCGCTGAACGCCGAGATCCTGCGCAACCATCGCGCGTTTCTGAGATGAAGCGGGCAGGCTGAAGCCTGCCCCTACCGTAATCCGTTTCCACCCTCCTTCTTGACTTCGGTCGCGCCGCGGCTACTATATCCGCGACGGATGCACTATGTCCGTTGCAAGAGTAACGGTGTCTAAGCCGACACCGGCGAGCGCGGAGCGTATCGATGCTGCAGGCGCGACATCTCGTCAAGCGGTTTCACGGCGTCACGGCGGTCAGCGACGTGAGCTTCGACGTCCGGCCGGGCGAGGTCGTCGGCTATCTCGGCCCGAACGGCTCGGGCAAGAGCACGACCGCGAAGATGTTGACCGGCCTCGTCGATACGTCCAATGGCACCGTCCTCTTCGAGGGCCGCGACATTTCGCTCGATCTCGTCGGCTTCCGCCGGCGTCTCGGCTACGTGCCCGAAGAACCGAACCTCTACACATTCCAGTCGGCGATTGAGTACCTGCAACTGGTCGGACGATTGCGCGAGCTGCCGGAAGCCGGGCTGACGCGCAAGATCGACGCGCTGCTCGAACTCTTCGGCCTTACGCACGCGGCCAATCAGGACATCGGCACCTTCTCGAAAGGCATGAAGCAGAAGGTGATGATCATCGCCGCGCTGCTGCACGACCCCGACGTGCTGATCCTCGACGAACCGGATTCCGGGCTGGACGTGACCGCGACGCTGGTCCTGCGCCATCTGCTGACCGAACTGGCCAGAAAGGGGAAAGCGGTCCTCTACAGCTCGCACGTGCTCGAACTGGTCGAAAAGGCGTGCGACCGCGTCATCGTGATCCATCGCGGCGCGGTCGTCGCCGACGATACCGTCACGAATCTCCGCACGCTGATGCGCCGCGATTCGCTCGAAGCGGTGTTCTCGCAGCTGGTCCTTCGTGTCGACCCGGCGCAGACCGCGGCCGACATCGCGGGTGTCGTGGTCGACCATGCGTGATCGGCTGCTGATCCGCCATTTTCTGTGGCGCTTCTTCGAGCACGATCTGGTGTCGCCGAACGCCGATCGCCACGAGCTGTTCGCGATCGTCGGCGGCACCATCGTCACGATCAATCTGTTTCTGGCGGTCGTGGTCGCCGCGAAATATCAGTTCGAGAATTTCATGCCGCCGGGTCTGATCTCGATCCGTTCGGTCGACGATCGCTTCCTGTTCGTGTCGACGACGCTGTTGCTCGCGGCGCTGGCGGCGGTGGCGCAGTGGGACGCGCTGGTGCTCGATGCGCGCGATACGGCGGTGCTTGGCGTGTTGCCACTGCCGAAGTCGGTCATCGTCCGGACGAAATTCGCGGCGACGGCGTTGTTCGGACTTGCGGTCGTCCTCGCCTCGAGCCTGCCGCCGACCGCGCTTCGTCTGGCGGCGATTCCGATGGGGACGCCGGTCGGGATGCCGGGCGCGCTGTGGCTCACGTTGACCAACGGCGTCGCGACCTTCGCCGCAGGCGTGTTCGGATTCGTCGCGGTCCTGGCCGTGCGAGAAACGATCTTCGCCGTGCTCGGCGCGAAACGCTTTCGCAGCGTGTCGGCGATCGTTCAAGGCGGCCTGGTCATCGTCCTCATCACCGACCTCTTGTTGCTGCCGTGGCAGACGTCCTCGATGGTGCGTCCCTGGCTGGCACGTGGCGGGGTCCCGGTTTGGACGAATCCCGCGTTCTGGTTCGTCGGCCTCCACGAAATGATCGGCGGTCGCATCTTTGACGACCTGCCGCGCGTCGAGCCCGAGCGGTTCCTGATCGTGCCGGAGCAGCAGGCCACACTGCTGTACCGTCGTTCGTGGCCTCTCTACCACGACCTGGCGTGGACGGCGGTGATGGCGCTGATCGTCGTCGCGATGCTGGCGACGCTCGCCTGCCTCTGGAACAGCCGCCGCCTGCCGACGACCATCGGCGCCAACGATCGGCGCGGTGGTGTCCTTCAGCGGGCGTTTCGCCACGTCGCCGTTCGTGTCGTGGCGACAACGCCGCTCGAGCAGGCCGGTTTCTTTCTGGCCATTCAGACGCTGTCGCGGCGGGCCTCGCATCGCATTCCGCTGGCGGGCGCTTTTGCGATCGGCCTTGCGCTCGTGGTGATCGCGGCGACCGGCCGATCGGCAGGCGCGACCGCAACCGGTGCCATCCTGGTTGTGCCGTTGCTGTTCGTCGGCACCGTGACGACCGCGTTTCGCCATGTGACCCGGCTGCCTTCGGAACTGCGCGGCAGCAGCGGATTCATCCTGGCGTGGCCGGGGCAGCCGGCGGCGTTCATCCGCGGCATTAAACGCGCGGGATGGGTCGTGATCGTGTGGCCGACACTGGCGCTGATGGCGCTCTGGCACAGCGCGATCCTTGGCCCGCGTCTCGCGTTGCTCCACGCCATCGTCGGCGTCGGGTTTTCGATGGTGCTGATGGAACTGCTGTTTGTGTCCGTGCCGCGCGTGCCCTTCGCCAGCGCGCATGTGCCGGAGCCAGACGCCAAGTCGCACGCCATCATGTACGGCGTCGCCCTGACGATCGTCTCGGTCATCGTCGCAGGGATCGAAGCCTCCGCGCTCGAATCCCCGGCGCGGTTCATCGTGTTTCTCACGGCGCTGTTCGCGCTGTTCGCGATCGTGCGGGCCGGTGGCCGCGCCGCACGCGATGCTCCAATCGGCGTGGACACCGAGGACATGCAGGCGCTGCCGACGCAGCGGCTGAATCTGGCGCAGTAAAAGCGCGGAGTCCGACCGCAGCCGGACTCCACGGGAGCGGCTTCCTAATTTCCGCGCTGCACGATGAGATGATCAGTGACGCCAACCACGCCGTCCGTCATCCGCGCGATGTCGACCGCCTGGGTTTTTTCCGTGGTGCTCTTCACCTGACCCGAGAGCGTGACCGTGCGGTCCTTCGTATCGACATCGATTTTCAAGCCCGACGTGTCCGGATCCGCCAGCAGCTTCGACTTCACCGTGGCGGTGATGGCAGCATCGCTGACCGCCGCGCCGACCCCGGAGGGTGCGCTATTCGCGAGCGATGGGTTGTCGACGACGATCGCCAGATGATCGATAACGCTGGCCACGCCTTTCTTTCGCGAGCGATCTTCAGCGCCGCTGCTTCCTCGTCGGAGGTTTTCACCTCACCCGTCAACGTGACGACGCCGTTTTGCGTGTCGACGTTGATGTTGCGCGCCTTGACCTGATCGCTGGCGATGAGTTGGCTCTTCACCTTGGTCGTGATCCCTGAGTCGGTCTGCGAGCATCCGGCCATCATCAGCGCCAGCCCGACGGAACACAGTAATCGTGATTTCATGCAGCTCCTCCTTGTGCTGCACTTATGCAAGCCGCGTTGCCTGAGCCGAGCGCGCGGTGGTCGCGATCCTTGCAGGAGTGCTGAAAGGAGGAACCATGATTCGGAAGCTTGCCTCGGGAAAATATCGCCTTTACTCCCGTAAATCCGATCCAAAGACCGGCCGTCGTCGCAACCTCGGCACATTCAGTTCGCGCGCGGCGGCGGAGCGTCACGAGCGGGCGGTTCAGTTTTTCAAACATCACGGCTGACGTGCCGCTGCCGGATGTGGAGTTGCGTCCAATTATTCTTTCCTGATGCTCGGTTGCTAGACTCGTCCGCACTTCAGTGGATATCGACCCGATGGAGTCGGCAACCGATGCCGCGGACGCGTCGGCTTCCGGTGGCGACGGCGCGCGGCTGACGAGCCGCGTCGCCATCACGGTGGCGCTGGTGGCCACGTTTCTTGGGGTCTGCAAGGTCAAGGACGACAACATCGTCCAGGCCATGCAGCAGGCCCAGGCCGATCGCCTGGATCACTGGAATTTCTATCAGGCGCGGAATATCCGTCAGGACGTCGCGGCTGCGGCCGCGGCCCAACTTCGTCTCGCGCTGGCGACGGCCCCGGCGAACGCACACGCCGCGTATCAAGAGACGATCGATCAGTACGAGAAGAAGGCGGCGGAGGAGTCCGAGAAGAAGGACGATCTTCGCAAGCAGGCCGAACAGGATCAGGCGAACTACGACGCGCTCAATTATCGCGACGATCAGTTCGATCTGTCGGACGCCTTGCTGGCGCTCGCGATTTCACTGCTCGCCATCACCGCGCTGACGCGCAAGCCATGGCTCTTCCTGATGGCGCTGTTCCCGACAGCGGGCGGCGTCATCATGGGATTGGCCGGCCTGTTTGGATGGCATCTCCATCCGGACATGCTGTCACGTCTCCTGTCGTAGCGCCGCAACGCGCAGAACGCAGGAACGTTGTGACGTTTCCGGTGTCTAATCGCCGACGTGCGTCACGCTGTGCTGTCCGCAATAGTGGCTGCGAGCCTCGCGACCCCTTCAGTCGCTCAGCCGGTGCTCGAAGTCGCCTCGATCAAGCCGAATCGATCGGGCGACGAGGTCGGTCGCGTCGTCGTCAGCGGTGGATTGTTCCGGGCGACGAACGTCACGGTTCGATACTTGATCGCCCTGTCGTTTGGCAACGGACGGGCGCTGTTTACGGACCAAATATCTGGCGGCCCGGACTGGATCGGGTCCGCTCGTTTTGACGTGATTGCCAAAGCCGACCCCAGTGTTCGCGATCTGAGAACAGCCGCGCCGGCGATTCGGGAACTCCTCGCCGACCGATTTCAGTTGCGCGCGCACCCCGAGGAGCGATCGCTGCCGGTCTACCACTTGGTTCGGGCACGGCCCGACGGCCTTGGACCGTCGATCAGGCCGTCCGCGATCGATTGCACCGCCACTCCCCGGCCGCCGGGCTGCGGCTCGACGTTCGGTGACGGGAGCATCGAGGCGACCGGCTATCCGATCCCGCTGCTGATCGCGGCGCTCTCCGCAAACGTCGAGCGCCTGGTGATCGACCAGACAGGACTCTCGGGACTCTTCGACCTCAGTCTCAAGTGGAACCCGAATCCAACCGCTCTCGCGGACGATCGTCCGTCGCTGTTCACCGCCGTCGAAGAGCAACTGGGGCTCAGGCTCGACGCGCGCAGGTCGCCCGTCGAGGTCCTCGTCATCGATGCCGTCAGTCAGCCGGTCGCGAACTGAACGACGCAACAAGTTGTTACAAATCCCGGGGTTTTCCAATCGGTGCGTTCGCTGGTAGCATCCGGCCACTCATGCGCCGCCTCTTTAGCGCCGTCCTTCTCACGCTGAGCGTGAGCGCTGTTTTTGCCGCCGGTCAGCAGCCGCAGACTGCGGACGGCGCCTCAGCGGCCCGCGCCGATGCCTGGTTTGGCGAGCGCCTGCCCATGGGGCTCGGCGATCCACATCGTCCGATTCTCGATGTGTCCGCGGCGAAACCTGCTGCCGCCGTTGTGCCGGCGGGCGAGGAAGCGAACACCGAGCTCGCCGGTCCGGCGGTGCGGCGGGATCTTGAGTCGATCGTGGGCATCTCGAGAGCCGATCGCGCCCGCGGCGAAAAAGCGTGGGGCCGGATCACCGGATTCCGCGCGGCGGACGACACCCACGCGTGGGTCTTGCAGCAGTTCAAGGCCGCGGGCTTGAAAGACGTCGAGACGCAGACCTACGACTCGACGCAGCCGACCTGGTATCCAAAGGCCTGGGAAGTGAAGCTGCTGGCCACTGACAAGGCGGGCGCCGGTAGCCGCGACGTCGTGCTCGCGTCTGCGTTTCCAACCAGCGGTTCGCAACTCGCGCAACCGTTGACCGCGCCGCTCGTGTTCGTCGGCGCGACGACCGATGCGGCGCTCCCGGATGTCGACGTCAAGGGCAAGGTCGCGGTCCAGACGCTGCATCCCCAAGCCGGCGCCTTCTCCGAGCGGACGCGGACGACCGAACGCGCGCGCGAACTGGCCAAGCGCGGCGCGGTCGCGGTGTTGAACGTCGTCGAGCAGGCGGGCAACATGCACGTCCGCGACTTCAGCAACAGCGGCGTCCCGTCTTTCAACGTCGGCACCGACGACGGGCGCTTTCTGAAAGCCGTGGCCGAGAAAGCGCGTGCTGCCGGCGTCCTGTCCGAGCTGCGCGTGTCGATCAGTCTCGACGCCGAGATGCGGCGCGGGCTCAAAGGCCACAACACCATCGGCATCGTGCCAGGGCGCCGCGCCGACGAAATCGTGATCGTCAACGCGCACGCGGACGGGTGGTTCGACGCGGCTGGTGACAACGGCGACGGACTGGCCGTGCTGATCGCGCTGGCGCGGCACTTTGCGAAGCCGGAGCATCAGCTTGATCGCACGCTGCTCTTCGTCGCGAGCGGCGGACACCACGGCGGCGGGATGAACGGGCCGGGCAACCTGGTCACCATGAATGCGCCGCTGCTCGCGAAAGCCGTGCTCGTCCTGAATCTGGAGCACATCGCCCAGTTGCACTTCCAGAACGATCCGTTCCGGGTCAACGCCGCCGAACAGCCGATGGGATTCGGGATCTCGAACGAGGCGCCGGCGATCGCGGCGATCGCTAAACGCGGGATGCAGCGGTATGGCTTCGCGCTGCGGCCGAATTTCTCGAACTCGACCGCGGGCGATCTCGGAGGCTATGCCCCCCTCGGTATTCCGCGCGTGCAGGCGATCCACTCGGGGCCGATGTACCACACGAGCGGCGACACGCTCGACACGATCTCGACGCCCGGCCTCGAACGCGCCGCACGCTTCTACGCATTCTTCGTGACGGAGGTCTCGAAGACCGCCCGCACCGCGCTGCAGCCCGACGCACCGCGGAACCGCTGAAGGCGGTCGGTCGGGTCATTCCGACCGCAGTGCCTGCACGGCGTCGACGCGGGAGGCGCGTGCCGCCGGCAGGAGCGCGGCGATCACCGCGGCGGTGATCAGCAGGGCGGCGGCGCTCAGCACCGCGTTCGGTCCCGGCAGCTGCACGGACTCAAAGGCGCTGTTGGCGAGCCGCGCGAGCACATAGCCGACCGCCGCGCCCGCCGCAACACCCAGCGCCGCGATCGAGAATCCCTGCGTCAGCACCCCTGCGAGCAGCTGCCAGCGCGTCGCTCCAATCGCGAGCCGTACACCGAATTCGCGCGTTCTCGCGCTGACCATGAAGGCCAGGACACCGGCAACGCCGACGATCGCGATCAAGAGGGCGATGCCGGCAAACCCGGAGAACACAAACGCATTGACGCGGTCGGGGGCGAGGACACCAGCACGCACGTCTTCCAGCGTCGCGACGCGTTCGACGGCCTGATCCGGAGCCACTTCGCGGATCACGCGTGTGATCGCCGGCACCAGCGCATACGGATCTCCCGTCGTCAGGACGAAGAGGCGCCCGCCGGCACCCGCCACCTGGCGCGTCGGCGTATAGATCGTCATCGGTGACGCCGCCGGCGTCAGCTGTTCGTCATCGACATCGGCAACGACACCGACGATGCGCCGCGTGACGGGCTTCGGGCTGAGCGGACTGATCAGCGCGATGTGACCGTTGACCGCGTCCGCATTCGGGAAGAACCGCTGCGCGAGGCTCTGGCTGACGATCGCGACCAGTTCGGTGTCCGAGCGATCCTGGTCGGTGAAATCGCGTCCGGCGAGGAGCGGCACGCCGAGCACCGAGAAGAACCTGGGCGTGACGATCCGGAATCGGCCGGCCGGGTTTTCTTCGGCATCGGCGCGCTGATAACCCTCGACGCTGAAGCGGAATTTGAGCTGCGAGGCTGGGTCGCGCCACGGCACGACCATGCCGCCAGCCACGCCGCTGACGCCGGGCAGGCGACCGATCCGCCGAATCGATTCCTGATAGAGGTCAGCGCCGTTTGGCGCCACCGCGCCGGTCGCCCCGGTCGGAACATCGACGGCCAGCACGTGCTGCATGTCGTAGCCGGTTCTCGTCGATTGCAGGGCCAGGAGCGTCGCAATCAACATCGCCGCGCCGGCGAGGAGCACGAACGAGCAGGCAATCTGCGTGGTGGCAAACGCGCGCAGCCGTCGACCGGTGCCGACCGTGATGCGGACGCCGCCGGTGGCCAGCGCGAACCCGTTCGGCGTCCGCGACGACGGGAGGCGTGGAACAAACGCGAGCAGAACCGCGGCGAGAATGGCGAGGCCGCCGCCGACCAGCAGGACGCTGTTGTCGACCGTCGCTTCGGTCGCGCGAATTGAAAAGCGTGCTGCATAGCGCGCGACGATCGCGACGAACGGCCCGGCGAGCAGCATGCCGAGCACGGCCCCAGCCCCACAGAGGACCAGACTTTCGGCAAGCAGTGTCCGCCGCAGCGCACCGCGGCCAGCCCCAAGCGCGGCGCGAACGGCCAATTCGCCTTCACGCCGTACGGAGCGAGCCAGAATCAGGTTAGCCACGTTCGAGCAGGCGATCACGAACACCACCGCCGCGGCGGCGAGCAGTACCAGCAATACGGTGCGAGCCGGCGAGGCGATCTGATCACGCAATCGCGTGATGCTCAACCGCATGTTCGCCTGCTTTGAGTAGGCTTCCGGGTTCTCGCGCATCATCGACGCGTGGAGCGTGTTGAGTTCAGCGCGCGCGGCCTCAATGGTCGCCCCAGGCGCGAGCCGGCCGAACATTTCGGTCATGCGATGGGTGCGGCCGGTCACCATCAGCGCGCCCATGTGATGCGGGCTGGACGCGACGTTGGCGATGAGTTCGGTGTCCGCCGGATACGGCACGGACGGCTCCAGGACGCCGATGACGGTCGCCGCCTGCGCGCCGAGCCGGACACTTTGCCCGAGCACGTGCGGGTCGGCACCGAGCGCGGTGGTCCAATACCGGTGCGTCAGCACGATGACATGCTCGGCGTTCGGTCCATCGTCTGTGGGCGTGATTAAGCGGCCGAGGATGGGGCGCAGTCCCATGACGTCGAAGAACGTACCGCTGACGACACCCGCCTTGACAGCGCGCGGCTCCTTGCCGAAGCCGATCAACGTGAAGTCGACGGTTGAAAAATCTCCGAATGACGCGACCGTTCGGGCTCGCGACTTGAAGTCGTCGATTTCCGGGACCGAGAAGGTCATGTTGTCGACGCCGATACCCGGCGCGCTTTGGCGGATGTAAATCAGCCGTTCTTCGTCGCGATTCACCAACGGCCGGAGGAGCACGCCGCGAACCACGCTGAAGATCGCCGCGTTGGCACCGATACCAAGCGCCAGTGTGATCACGACCGTGACCGCCATCCCTTTGGCGCGGGACAGCGCACGCCACGCGAACGCGAGATCGCGACCGAGGGCGAACGCCTGCTCCATCCACTGCGGCCGCCAGACGCGTTCCATCGAGTCGCGCGTCAACGTCAGGTTGCCGAATTCCTTGATCGCCGCGCGGCGAGCCGCGGCGGGCTCCTCGCCGCGATCGATCCGGTCCTTGATGCTCAGCGCCAGATGGCCGCGGATTTCTTCGTCGAGATCGTCGTGATCGAAGCGCATGGACGGTGCTCCGTGACAGTCTGTGTTCAGTCTTTTTTGGCCGGCGCCGGATTCATCACCCGTCCGATGGCGTCGACCAGCTGGGCCCAGCGATTCTGCTCGCGCAGCAAGTGCGCCTTGCCGGCCGGGGTCAGCCGGTAGTAGCGCGCCCGCTGATTGGCTTCGCTGACGCCCCACTCGGCTTTCAGCAGTCCCTGCTTCACCAGACGGTGCAGCGCGGGGTAGAGCGAGCCGGTTTCCACCTTCAACAGTTCGGAGCGCTGGCGGATCGCGTGGCCGATGCCGTGGCCGTGTTGCGGCCCCCACTGCAGCGTGCGCAGGATCAGCATGTCCAGCGTGCCCTGCAGCAGGTCGAGGCGCGGATCGTCGGGATCGTGTTTGCCCATGTTGTAGGCAGTCTACGGCCTTTGACGTAGATTGTCTACGGCTTGTTCCGAGGGAGGAAGGGCGGGAAGGGCGGAAAGCCCTATTGTTTCATTTCGTATCGAAGCGGATGTTCAACCAGGTAATCGACTGCGATTCGCGGACGCCGTGGGCGACACCGGCGGGGATGAAGACGACATCCCCTGTCTTAATCACGCGTTCCACGCCGCCGCGGATGCCGCTGCCACTTTGATCGCCGTTGGCGTTGGTGCGCGGATCGACGAGGGTGCCGCCGGTGACGAGCGTGCCGGATCCGTCCTGCACGACCCAGACGTCAGCGGTCTTCTGATGCACGAGCGCGCTCTCGGCGCCGACCAGCCGGCGGATGTTGACGTTGTATGCCCCGCCCTCGATCAGCCGCATCGTCGCGATTTTTTTCGCGTCCATCTCCTGGTAGGTCGCCAGGATCTCGGCCAACGGAAAGTCCGCGGCGCGATCGGTCGGTGCCATCATCCGGATTGGCGTACCGCTCGCGCTCTGTTGGCCAGCCACGACAGTGGCGCCGATCGCGACGCCGATCGCGCCGCACAGTCCCATCGTCAGAAGCGATCGCATGCGGTCCTCCTACCGTGCCGGCAACCTGAACGCGATGTACTCACCGGAATAGTTTCCGCCGCTGACGGCCACGACGATGTACTGGCGGCCGCCGGCTTCGTAGGTCATCGGTGACCCTGACTGCGGTGCCGGCATGAGTACCGCGCCCGCGTCCTTCCCGGTTGCCTTGTCGTAGGCGCGCAGCATCGCGCCGCGCGGATGGTCGGCGGTCGTCGTGAACTGCGTTTCGCCGGCGATCGCCAGCGTGGCCGTGACGAGGACGCCGGGCGTGCCGCCTTGTCCGGTGCGCGGAATCGACTTCCCCCGAAGGGCCGGATGATTGCGGACGACATCGGGCGTCTCGCCGTGCGGCACTTGCCAGAGGATCTCGCCGCGATCAAGGTTGACCGCATTCAACTTGCCGTACGGCGGCTTGCTGAGCGGCAGGCCTTGAACGGTCAGGACAGGACCTTCGCCGCCACCTGCGGCGGCCGCTGGTGGCGCGGAGGATTTGCGCGCGGCCAGGGCATCGGCGCCCACGTCTTCGCCGGGACCGGAGACGTAGCGGTAACCGGTGATCGCGTTGCCGCTGACGAAATTCATGTCCGACGCATCCTTGCCGGGCGATGGGATGAGACCCGTGGCGGCATTCACGCGGCCCTCCGAGGTCATGAAGAGCGTGTGGGTCTGCGGATCGAAGGCGCCGCCCGGCCAATTGGTGCCGCCCCACAGCCGCAGCGTGGCGAGCGGACCGTCCACCTTGCTGACGACCGGCGGCGTGAAGATGTGTCCGAGCTTGTAGCGGGCGGCCATCCGCTGCGCCTCCGCTCGCAGTTCCGGCGTGAAGTCGATCAATTCATCGACGGTCATCTCCTGGCGATCGAACGCCGGTGGTTTCGTCGGAAACGGCTGCGTCGGTGAGTACCACTCACCGGGCACGTCGCCCTTGGGCACGGGCCGCTCTTCAATCGGCCAGATCGGCTGCCCGGTCACTCGATCGAAGACATAGATGAATGCCGATTTCGACATGATCGACACCGCCTTCACCGGCCGTCCGTTGACGACAAGGTCGGCGAGAATCGGCGCGGTCGAGATGTCGAAGTTCCAGATCGTGTGGTGCACCAGCTGGTAGTGCCACTTGCGGACGCCGGTCTTCAGGTCCACGGCCACCAGGCTGTCTGAAAAGAGATTGTTGCCAGGGCGGTGGCCACCGTAGTGATCGCCGGTCGGTGATTCAACCGGCAGATACGCGAGCCCGAGATCTTCGTCGACGCTGATCTGATTCCACACGCCGGTGTTGCCGTTGACGGCCCACGAGTCGTTCTGCCACGTCTCGTTGCCGAACTCGCCCGGCCGCGGGATCGTATTGAAGGTCCAGAGCCGTGCGCCGCTCTTGGCATCGAACGCCGTGACCATGCCCTTCGTGTTGTTGTGTGTGCGCGGGGTGTTGCCTTCGCGGAACGCCGATCCGACCAGCACGATGTCGCCGGCGACCACCGGCGTCGCGTGGATGCCGATCTCTCCGGTGACGAGATCGATCGGTTGACGGTTGCCGAACACCGCCAACCGCTTGAGATCGACGACGCCGTTTGTGGCGAAGCCGGCGACCGGCTGCCCGGTTTTCGCGTTGAGAGCGACCAGGCGATAGCCAGGCGTGACGTAGAAAATCCGTTCTTCGCGACCGTCGGTCCAGTAGGCCACGCCGCGTCCCGAGAGCTGGCGCGGGGAGGCCGCGCCGCGCGCGCCTTCCTCCATACCGTAAACCCAGCGCAATTCACCCGTCGTGGCATTCAGCGCGACCACCGCGCGCCGGGTGCCGGCCGTCGTATAGACGGTGCCGTTGGCCATCAACGGGGTGCCTTCGAGCTTGTATTCCGGAAGCGGTCCAAGGTTGTCCGTCTTGAAGCGCCACCCGACCTCCAGGCGATTGAAATTGGTGCCGTCGATTTGCGCCAGCGGCGAGTAGTGATGGCCGCGGGTGTTGCCGTGATACGACAGCCACTCGCCGGCTTTTGCCGCCGGGCGTTCGCCCTGGGCGGGCAGAACAACGGACACGCTCCCTGCCGCCAGCACCACGACGCCGATGGTCCGACATACCGCTCGCATCATGGAGCGAATCTTACCGCCGGCACTCCGGACGCCCTCACAATATTCCCGCCGCTCACACGTCTACATCTGTAGGTGAAGGACGCGCTGAGCATGGAGACGGCCATCGACCAGGATCAGCGGCTCGCCGACGTGGTCAGGCGGCAGCAGGCGCGCTTGCGCAACTTCATCAAGCGCCGCGTGCCCAATCCGGCCGACGCCGAAGATGTCCTTCAGGACGTGTTCTCCCGGTTGGTCGAGACCAACCGCCTGCTGATGCCGATCGACCACATCACCGGGTGGCTGTTCCGCGTCGCCCGCAACCGGATCACGGATCTGTTTCGCAAGCAGCAGCCCGAGCCGTTTGCGGATGCGCCGCTCGTCGATGAGAACGACGAGCTCCTTCAGATCGACGATTTGCTGCCGTCGCCGGATGCCGGGCCCGATGCGGTCTACGCGCGCCGCGTGCTGCTCGAGGAGCTCGAGGCGGCCATCGAGGAGTTGCCCGACGATCAGCGCGAGGTCTTCATCGCGCACGAGTTCGAAGGGAAGAGTTTCAAAGAGATGGCCGCGGCTCACGGCGTGAGCGTCAACACGCTGCTCGCGCGCAAACGCTACGCGGTGCTGCGGCTGCGCGAGCGGTTGCGCGATACCTACGACGAGTTCAAGAGAGGATGAGGGGGACCGATCATGAGGCGCAAATGGATGATGTTCATGCCGCTGGTGTTACTGGGATTCGTCGCGCTGGCGATCCTCGGCGGCTCCGTCGTATCGCTGCTGTGGAATTGGCTGCTGCCACCGATCTTCGGGTGGCGGGAGATTTCGGCGTGGCAGGGCCTCGGCCTGCTGGCGCTCTGCCGGATCCTGTTCGGCGGTTTCGGCGGTGGCCACCGCTCGGGATGGAAGCGCCGCAGCCGCGACGATCGCGAGCGCTGGCACCAGAAGATGGCCGATCGTTTTGGCGGACCCTCTTCACCGGCACAGCCGCCGATGACGCTGTAAGATGCTGCGGCGCGTCCACACGTTTTCGTGGAGAAGCTCGCGATGCGAATGTCTCCGAGGATCCTGCTGGTGTTGACCCTCGCGATCGGTGCGGCGGCCGCGGCCGTCGAGCGCATTGACGCAGGGCAGGCAGCCGCTCCACCGCAGCGGTCCGCGGCGGCGTACCGCGCGCCACGCGCGCCTGACGGTCACGCCGATCTGAACGGGATCTGGCAGTCAATGAACACCGCCAACTGGGACATTCAGGATCACGCCGCTCGCCAGGGTCCGGTCGTCGCGCTCGGCGCCTCGTTCAGCGTTCCCGGCGGGACAGGGATCGTCGAGGGCAATGAGCTGCCCTATCAACCCTGGGCGGCACAGAAGAAGAAGGAGAACGCCGCCAATTGGCTGACGCTCGATCCCGAGATCAAGTGCTACCTGCCCGGCGTCCCGCGCGCCACCTACATGCCGTACCCGTTTCAGATCGTCCAGTCGAAGAACACGATCCTGATCGCCTACGAGTTTGCCAGCGCCAGCCGGATCGTGCACATGACGGCGGTCGGCGAAGCGCCGGTCGATTCCTGGATGGGATGGTCGCGCGGCACGTGGGACGGCGACACGCTCGTCGTCGACGTCTCCGGCTTCAACGATCAAACCTGGTTCGATCGCGCCGGCAACTTTCACAGCGAGGCCCTGCACGTGGTCGAGCGCTACACGCGCACTGCGCCGGACCTGCTGCGCTACGAGGCGACGATCGACGATCCGAAGGTGTTCACGCGGCCGTGGACGATCAGCCTGCCGCTCTACCGTCGCGCGGAGAAGAACGCACAGCTCTTCGAATACAAGTGCGTCGAATTCGCCGAAGAGCTGATGTACGGCAACTTACGTAAGAAGTAGAACTACCGTTGCTCCTCGGCGCGGTGTCCCTGAAGGACGTGGACGATCGCGTAGTTGCCCTCATGGCACGCGTATTCGTAGATCAAGCCGTCGGCCGGGCGCATCGGCAGCACCGCTGTGAACGGACGCGAGTAGAGCGACGGATTCTCCACCGTGAACTGGTAGTCGATCGCGTCGGTGGCGACGCGACGGAACCGCTCGATCACCTTAAGCGTGGCGGGATCCGCGGGGAAGCGGAAGGTTGCGTCATCCCTGAAATTCGTCGTCTCGACAACCAGCGTGTCGCCTTCCCAATGGCCGCGCGAATCACCGAGCCACTGACGGATCGAGGACGGCGCATGCGGACGCCCATCGAGCGGGATGAGCCGGACTTCGTGGATCTCTTCGTGGAGGATCGCGACGATGCCCGGCGCCTGCGTGATTTCGTAGTTGTTGTTATAGCCGGTCGGGAGCGGCGGGACGCCGTGGTAGAGGATGCAGCGTTCCTGGAGCGGACGGTCGATCCACGAATCGAAGGCGCCGCGTCCCCGCCGCGCCGCGGCACGCGCGTCGAGCAGTTTCTGGCCTGCCGGCGTGAGCGGCGGCAGCCGCCCGTCTTTGGGATCGACGATCAGCGACGTGCGGCCAATCGACTTGCCGCGATCCCACCAGAACTGGTCGTAGGCGAGTTCGACGTCGGCCGCTCGATCGACCGGACGGTTTTCGACGCTGGCGCGCGTGTCGGACTGTTGATTGAGCTCCTCTTCTTCTGCCTTTGAGAGCAGCTCTTTTTCGCCAGCGCCGCGCGGACGCTCGAGCGGTGTGATCGTGCCGTTGCTCCACGTGCCTTGGAGATCGGGATCGCCCCAGGCGGTGCGTGGCGTTTTGTCGCTGGCCGTCGTCTTCGGCGCCGCATTCTGGCTGCGCGCTGGCGCCTGGCCAGATGGCCGCGCGGCCAGGATCGTCCACACGGCGGCGAGCGCGACGCCCGCGATCCGAAGCATTCGACGAGTCATCCCAAACCTCGCTCTCTTGCGTGCGGACGATCCGAGCGGCTAGCGCGCTGCGCCGTCGATCGCGAACGTCAGGATGCGCGGCGGCGACGGCGCCCCGGTGTCGGGCGCGGCACCGCGACCCGCCGCGCCACCGGCCGGCGCGGGCGCCGCACCGGCGCCTCCTGCTGGTGTCGGTGGCGGCAGCACAACGCCGCGACCACCAGTCAGGCTGACGTACTGCTTGCCGTCGACCATGTAGGTCATCGGCGGTCCCATGCCGACGCGCAAGCCGGTATTGACCTCGAACAGTTTGTCGCCTTTGTCGGCGCTGTAGACGATCAGGCGTCCGTCGGGCACGACCTGGAACACCAGGTTCGACGCGGTCGTGAACGTGCCGCCGCCCGACGCACCGCCACCTTCCTTGCGCCAGCGCTCACGCTGCGTCACTGGATCCCACGCCAGCAGAAGCCCGCCGCGGTAGCCGTCCTGGGGCCCGATGAGCGGTGGCGTGAACGGTTCCGCGGGCGTCGCCGGTGCCGCCTCCGGATGCGCGTTGTCTGCTGTCGCTGCGGGAGCCGCGCCGCGGCCGATGCCGGTGTTACGTCCTCCCTCCATGAACTTGAACGTCGCCGGGTTGACCGTATACGTCGAGTTGTTCCCGAACGTTGTCGGGATGTACATCAACCCGGTCTGCGGATTGAACGACATCGGCGCCCAGTTGTGCGCGCCGATCGGCCCTGGGTAGATCGTGATCGGGTCGAGCGTGTAGAACGCGCGGGGATGGATGAACGGGCGTCCCGTCTTCTTGTCCATCGCTTCCGACCAGTTCATCGGCGCGTACGGCGACGCGGAGATGAATTCCCCCGTGATCCGATCGATCACGTAGAAGTAGCCGTTCTTGTTCGCCTGCATGATCACGCGGCGGACGCGGCCGCCCATCGTGATGTCGGCGAGCGTCAGCTGCGCGACCGTGTCGTAATCCCACGAGTCGCCCGGCACCGCCTGGTAGTACCACTTCATCTCGCCGTTGTCCGGATTGAGCGCGATGATCGAGCAGACGTAGAGATTGTCCTTGCCCTGCGACCCGCGCAGGACCTCAGGCCACGGACCGCCGTTGCCGGTGCCGAAGTAGAGCAGATTGGCCTGCGGATCGTAGGCCATCCCGTCCCACACCGTGCCGCCGCCGCCCATCTTGTACCACTCGCCGCTCCACGTCGCCGCCGCCTTGCGCATCGCCTCGTTCTCGAACGGCTTCTTGGGATCGCCGGGGACCGTGTAGAAGCGCCACGCGCGCTGGCCGGTGTTGACGTCGAACGCGTCGACGAAGCCGCGGACCGGGTACTCCGATCCCGCCATGCCGACGATCACCTTGCCCTTCGCAATCCGCGGCGCCATCGTCAGCGTGTACTGATTTTGCGGATACTCGACGCGCGCTTCCCAGATCGGTTTGCCGCTCGTCACGTCGAGGGCGACGAGACGGCCGTCGATCACCGGGACGATGACCTTGTTTTCGTAGAGCGCCAGACCACGATTGACGACGCCGCAGCAGATCTTCGTCTGCACGGCGGGCCGGTTCACTTCGGGGTCCCACTTCCACAGCTGCTTGCCGCTCCGCGCGTCGACGGCGTAGGTGACACTCCAGGTCGTGATGCCGTAGAGAATGCCGTTCGAGGCGAGCAGCGTCGCCTCCTGATTCCCGCCGCCCGGTGGATTCAGATTGCCGCCGGGAATATCGAAGGACCACACCTGGCTGAGACGCGCCACGTTCGAGGCGTCGATCTGCGTGAGCGGGCTGTAGCGCTTTTCTCCGAGATCCAGGCCGTAGGTCAGCCAGTCTTCGCCGCTGTTCGCCGCGGTCCGCAGGACGTTGTCGTCGATGCGGCGGGTCTGCTGCTGCGCCCGCGTGGTCTGTGGCGACATGGCCAGTCCGGCCCCGACCAGGAGGACTGCCGTACCAAGCGTCCATCGTGACGTGAAGATGCTTCTGCGACCCATGTGGGGGCCTCCAATGATTTCGGACTGAATACTAGCGCGTCTCGGGAACGCCGGTCGCCGGTTTCTTTATGTGCCCGACGGCCCGACGGCCGCCGGAACTTTCAGTCCCGGTGTCTAACCGTGTCCATGGAGCTTCACCGCTGGGGGACGTTCGCGCTGTCTCTCGGGATTGTCGGCTGTGGAGGCGCCACGACCATGGCGCGCCGCCCGCCGCCTGACACGATTCCCGCGGAGGGGGGCCCGATTACGGTGTCGCCGATTACGCACGGGACGGTGGAGATCGCTCAGGGCGCGACTGTCATTCTGGTCGATCCCGTCAAGCGTGCCGCCTATGACGGGGCGCCCGGGAGCCTGCGGCTGAACTACGACGGCCTGCCGGCGCCAACGTTGATTCTGGTCACCGATATCCACACCGATCATGAGGATGCATCGCAGATCGCGGCGCTGCGATCCCCGCAGACAATCGTCGTCATTCCGCGCGCCGCGGCGAAAGACGTCCCCGGCGCCGTCACGATGAACAACGGTCAAGGCTCGACGTTCAACGGCGTGAAGGTTGAAACGGTGCCGATGTACAACCTCGATGGCGGCTTTCACACACGCGGACGCGGCAACGGCTACGTGGTCACGCTCGGAGGAAAACGGATCTATTTCGCCGGCGATACCGACTGCACGCCGGAAATGAAGATGCTGCCGAACATCGACGTGGCGTTCTTGCCGATGAACCTGCCGTACACGATGCCGCCGGCACGCGCGGCGGCAGGCGCGCTGGCCTTCAAACCACGCATCGTCTATCCGTATCACTACAAGGGGCAGGATGTGCACGCGTTCGAATCAGCGCTGCGTGGATCGGGGATCGAGGTGCGGCTGCGCGACTGGTACATCGGCGCGTCTTAGTAGTCGAACACGTGCTCCAGGCCCGGCTCGCCGAGCGGATGCTCAGCGAGGAACGGCGCGAGTTCTCTCGCCTTGACGTCGACCAGCAGCCGTTCGCCTGAAAAGCCGCTGCGTTTCATGCGTGACAGCACGCGGCCGTGCGCGAGCGGGGTGTCGGGTCCCGCCGCCACCGTCAGCGAGACCATGATGTCGTCGTTGCCGGCGATCTCGAGGATGGTGCCGCCCTGTTGTGCGATGGCGACCAGAATCCGCGTGAAGAGATCGTAGCGCGGTGTCTCGATCTCGACGCCGCTGCCGCGCTCGGAGACGATGGTGACGTTCGGAATCGTGGCGAGTTGCGCACGGGTGAGTCCGCCGATCACGCTTCGGATCTCGAGCTTGGCGGGTTCCGTGGCCGCGACCGCACCGGCGATGGCCTTCGCGTAGACGGTCTTGGCCATGAATTCAGTGCCAATCCCCAGTCGGCGCTCCCAGCCGCGGAGGCTGAAGCCGACCGGGGCCGCCCACAGCGCGCGGGCTTCTCTTGGAAAGGGATACTCGTACCACGGCGTCTGGCGAAGAAACGCCGAGTAGTCGATCGCCATGCGGGCGATGGCCTGATCCTGCGGCGTCTTCCGTGGCCCGCGGATCCACGCCGTGATCCGCCCGACGGTGTCTTCGTAGAGCGCCTTCAGCCCCATCTCCACCATGAAGCTGACGCCAATCGTGTGGATCATGCTGCGCGTGTCCCAATCGGCGCCGCCGTGCGCATCGGCGACGCGCATCAGGTCGCAGGTCGCGCGCCAGAATCCGGTGACGCTCGAGAGATAGTCGTAGCGGTACTCGTCTCCGGTCTTCAGCGTCTCCGCGAGGCCGTCGTAGGCGTAGACGATGTGCCACTCTGGATACGTCAGGTAAGTGTTTGCTTCGCGGCGCTGCGACGCGGCGTCGGTGATGAGCGGTGTGTAGCTGACGGCCGCGGCGTCGGCCGTGCCGCGGCACGCCAGTTCGACGTACGCGACCGGAGAGAGCAGCAGCAGGAGCAGGACGAACCCCGCGAGGAGCGGCCACCGGATGAATCGCCAGCGGAGGACCCTGGCGATCGTTCGGGCCGCCCGCCACATCAGCGCGCCTCGTCGCCGAACCAGAAGCCCGAAAAGATCGCGAACGATCCCGCGGCGATGTGCGGGAGATTCAGCGGAATCTTGGTCGTGAACGGGAGGTCGAGGACGCCATCCTTGATGATGCCGAGATCGAGGTAGCCCGAGCCGGTGGCCAGGCCGAGCAGGCCGTCAGAGAGGTACAGGGTTCCGAAGGCAATCAGGTAGAAGCGTGATGCGCGGCGTCCGACCAGCGCACTGATCCCGGCCCACAGCCCAGAGGCGACGTGGAGCAGATCGTCGTTCACGTCCAGGGCGAACAGCCCGAACGCCTTGCCGGCACTGTCTTTCACGCCGGGAATGTAGTTCAGGCAGGCAACCGAGAGCAGAAAGACCATGTAGACGAGCGCGATCGTTCGAAGTTTTCCCATCGTGTCCCTTCAGGTGAGGTGCGCGAAGTAGGTGTCCCACAAGTGATTGCGGAACAGCAGATCGCGATCGAGTTCGCGCTTCTTCGCGGCAAACGCCGCGGCCCGCGGATAGCCGCGCGTCAACTGGTCGCGCGTCGCGTGCAGGCGGTACGGCAGGTAGTAGGTCCCACCGATGTCGAGCACGCGGTCGATCAACACGCGCGTCATCCGCGCCATGTCCTCTTCGCCGCGCACGGTTTTTTCCTGGGAGAACAGCAGCACCGCGGCGATCCGCGGCTCGGTGGCATACGCGAGCACGCTGTCGCCGTCGGTCTTGACGTAGCGCAGCGTGATGTTCAGCAGCTGCTGATAAGACGCCGGAATCACTTGTTGACACGCCTTGACGAACTCGGCGAATCGCGACGGCGCCACGAAGTATTCGTGCAGGATGTCGGTCCTGAACGGATCGCGATCGTCGAGCGTGATGACCGGCTCGTTCATCAGGCTGTTGCGGCTCGCGCGGCCGGCGATCCGCGGCCCGAGCGACGACTCGGTCCACCAGCGGAGATGCTTCGCGCGGTCCGATTCGAGCTGCCAGCGGAAGATATAGCGCGCATTGCGGCTCACGAAGCCGGAGCCGCTGGCGGTGGGAATCGTGCTCTGATCCTTGGCCGGGCGATAGGTGATGAGCAGCGCCTCGTCGAAGAATCGATCGAGCGAGACATCCATACGCCCATAAGCCATCTGGATTGTCGGATCCGCGGCGAGCTTCTCCGCGAACCTCGCGCCGATCTCCAGGCCCGGGATGTGATCGAAGCTCGGTTCGAGCAGGGTGTTCGGCACCATGTCCAGCTCGAGCTCGGTGATGACGCCGAAGAGTCCGTACCCGCCCATCGCGTGGCAAAAGAGCTCGGCGTTTTCCGTTCGCGAGCATGTCACCGCCGTGCCGTCCGCGAGCAGCATGGTGATGCGGCGCACGGTGCTGCCGCAACCGCTGAAGGGGACCGGCCAGCCGTGGGCATTGACCGAGAACGTGCTCGCCACGCCGAAGTTGTTGTTCGACTGCATGACCGCCGGAGAGAAGCCGATGCGATCGAGCTTGGTGATCACCACCGACCACCGCGTGCCGGCGGCGACGCGATAGATCTTGTTGGCGGTATCCGGCTCGAGCCAGTCCTGATCCAGCGTCGCGACGACGCCGTTCTTTGCGAGACTCTGTCCGCCCATCGAGTGCCGCGCGGTGCTGGCGATGAACGGACGTCCCGCGGCGCGCGCCTCGGCGATCGCCGGACGGAGCCGGTCTGCGGCGGCGGACGGCGCCTCGGTCGTCAACGATAGATGGCTCGCGACCGGCGTTGGGGACAGCTCACTGGCGTCGTTCAGGACGGTGGCGCCATTCGGCGCGGTCGTCGCGTCGGCTGCTGGATAGAGTGGGCCGGCCGCACTGGTCGGGACGAGCGCGCGGCCGACGATCGCGCCCACGCCCGCGGTCGCGCCAAACAGCAGGGCGCGGCGCGTCACTTTGCCAACGCGTATGTTCATCGAAGAGTCCTGAGTGTGGTGTGAAGATACTACGGCGGCGTCCAGTGCGGGTGTAGGATGATGCCCATGCGAACCATCCGACTGACGCCGCTGCTCACGGTCGTTTTGGCTGCCGGTCTGCAGGCGCAAAATGCGCCGGCTCCCGCCGCGATTACCCAGAAGCTTGATACGCCGCAGACGCGCGTCATCGTGGCGACGCTCCAGCCGCATACACCGTCGATCTCCAGAACCGGCCACGCGACCAACCGCGTGCTGATCTATCTCGATGACGGCGTGATGACGCGCAAAGAAGGGGACCAGACAACGCGGATTGAATTCCACCGTGGCGATGTCCGCTGGCGCCCGGCCAGCGCCGCCTACACCTCGGAGAACATCAGCGATCATCCGATTCGGATCCTGGAGGTCGACCTCAAAGGCGCGCCTTCAGGCCCGCTGCCGGCGACGAAGCTCGATCCGGTCACTGTGGACGCCAGGCATTACAAGGTCGTGCTCGACAACGAGGCCGTGCGCGTGCTCCGCATCCACTTTGGACCGCACGAGAAGAGTCCTTCACACGAGCACATCCTCAATCGCGTTGTCGTCTACCTGAATGACCAGGCCAACGCCAAGGCCGATGATGTGCGGATGGCCGGAGGCTCGACGCACACGGAAGAGAACGCGTCCGACCAGCCAGCGGATCGAATCGCGGTCGAATTGAAATAGGGCGGACTCAAGGGAACGGTGTCGGGCAGGCTAAAGCCGGCCCCTCCCGATGTTCAAGACTGAGGACCGGGGAGTAGTCGGCGATTCGCTCCCGTGTCCACCAGACGTGGTCGCGGCGTCCAGTCGACCAATCGGCAAACTTGTAGTCGTAGAGCACGGCGCGAACAAACGCCGGCTTCCGTCCACCGAACGGATCGTGGGCGAGCAACGCGAGAACGCTCGGATCGGCCTCGAGCAGACGATCGCAGAACCGCTGGAACCAGAGCTCCGATCGAAATTCCCCGAGCGCCGCAAACCACATCTGCCAGTCGAGACGTGGTTGATGCGGGGCCACCCACGGCGGACGTCGTGAGCGATCGCCAGCCTTGTACTTGAATTCGTACTCCTGCCAGTGCTCGCCATCGGTCGATCCTTCGACGATGATCTCGGGGCGGCTCGTCGTCATCACCGCGAACAGACCGTAGCGATTGACGACGCGGAGCGGCATGACGACCTGCGCGACCGGCAACACGATCGCCGCGCCAGGCAGCTGCACGCCAAACGATCCGGCAAAGAGGAAGAGCGAGACCGGTACCGTCACCGCTGCGGCGGCGGCGACGATCGGCGTCCGCCATCGGATCGCGGTTGTCTTTGCCTGGACCGCGCCCCATCGTCCCAGCGACCGATCGTCGAGCAGAAACAGACAGAGGGCGGCGGTCAACAGATTGAAGAACGCGTAGTTGCCGGTCAGCGCGATCGTCGCCTGCAGGCCGACGAGGAGGATGCAGGCGGCGATCCGCAGCCGGCGCGGCCCGAGCATCAGCAGCGGCGCGCCCAATTCGAGCGCCAAGGTCAGCGCCGTCAGTACCTTCAACGCGAACCGTGGGAGCAAGTGGGCGTACCAGGCGAGCGGCGTCGGGATCGGCTGCGTTTCGAAGTGAAACGCGAGCGCTGAGAGATCGCGCCAGCTCGGATCGCCACTGGCAAGCTTCACCGCGCCGGACGCCACCATCAGGCGGAAAAGGAGCCACAGCGCCAGCCACGACGCCGCGCGCGGCGGACTCTCCAGCCGCGACAGCCGCTCGCGCCAGACCCACGGCGCCATGAAGACGGCGATGCCGCCCACTTCGAGCAGGAGCGCATCCCACTGATACGACAGAAACTCCACGCACTGCTGCGACAGAAAGAAATAGTCGGCCCACAGCAGCGCCAGGATGATGACTGGCGCGATCCCAGCGATCACCAGGACCGCCAATGCCATCCCGGCGAGGCAGGCCGCCTTGAGGGCCGCATCGCTCACGTCGGCTGGGACGATACCGCCGTGCCCGACCAGGCCGAGGATCTGGACGTCGAGCGACCAGAACGCCGCCAGATAAATCAGGCCGAGAAATCGCAGGAACAGCCAGGTCGCTCGCGCTCTCGTCGGTCGGAGGGAATCGCCGGACAACATGTTCGCGTGATTGTCGCTCAGACATTCCGGCTTCAACCGGATTCGCGCATCGTGAGATGATGCCGGCGATGCCTGATCACGCATCCTCGATCAATCGCCGCGACTTCGTGAAGCTCGTCGGCGGCACCGTCGCAGCCGCGGGCCTGTCCGCGGTCGGCGGCGTGGAAGTCGAGGCGCAGCGAAACAATGCGCCGGGGCCGGATGCGGCGGAGCGCGATCTCGCCCTGGCCGCGCTCGACGCGGCGCGCTCGGCCGGTGCGGTCTACGCGGACGTTCGCGTCGGACGCGCCCTGTCCGAATCGCTCGGCACGCGCGAGCGTCAGATCACGAACGTCAGCAAGAGCGAATCGTACGGCATTGGTGTCCGCGCCTTTGTCGGCGGTTCCTGGGGATTCGCGGCGACCGGCACGGTGACGCGCGAGGCGGTGATCCGTGCGGCCCGCGAGGCGGTGGCGATTGCCGCCGCCAACGACCGGGTGGCGCCGAGCCGCACGACGCTCGCACCGGTCGAGAAGGTCGCCGACGGCCGCTGGATCACGCCGCACCTCGTCGATCCGTTTTCCGTGTCGCTCGAGTCGAAGGCGGAACTGCTGTTTCGCATCAACGAGGAAGCGTTGAAGGTCAAAGGCGTGCGCTTCGTCAGTTCGAGCGTCACGTCGATGAAGGAAAGCCGGCTGCTGGCGACCACCGACGGCTCCGTGATTCAGCAGACGTTCATCCGCGTCAGCCCGAACGTCAATGTCACGGCCGTGGCTTCCGACAACTCCGACTCGCAGACGAGAAACAGCGCGGTGGCGCCCGCGAGTCGCGGCTGGGAATACGTCACGAACCTCACCTTGGCCGAGCGGGCGATTCGCTACGCCAACGAGGCGGTGGCGAAGCTGTCGGCGCCGCCGGTCGAGCCCGGGACGTGGGATCTGGTGCTGCATCCGTCGCATCTCTGGCTGACGATTCACGAATCCGTCGCGCATCCGAGCGAACTCGATCGTGCGCTTGGCTACGAGGCGAATTACGCCGGCACCACCTTCCTCGCGCCGCCGGACAAGGTGCTGGGCCAGTTCCGTCTCGGCCAGGAACTGATGACGTTTGTCGCCAATCGCACCGAGGCGGGCGGCTGCGCCACGGTCGGTTGGGACGACGAGGGGATCGCCGCTTCGTCGTATCCGATTGTCGACAAGGGGCTCTTCGTCAGCTATCACAGCGCGACGCGCGAGATGATCGATCTCGTGTCTGGGATCAGCCGGTTGAAGAAAGCGCCCGGGCATTCGTACGGGGAGGACTGGTCCTCGATTCCGTTTCCGCGCATGCCGAACGTCAGCCTGCAGCCGGCGGCGCGCAATCTCAGCGAGGACGAGGTGATCGCGGCGACCAATCGCGGCATCTACATCGAAGGCGACGGGTCCTATTCGATCGATCAGCAGCGCTACAACTTTCAGTTTGGCGGTCAGACGTTCTGGGAGATCAGGAACGGCAGGAAGATCCGTCAACTGCGCGATGTCGCCTACGTCGCGCGGACGCCGGACTTCTGGAATTCGATGGCGATGATCGGCGGCCGCCAGACCTACGAGCTGGGCGGCGCGCTGTCGGACGCCAAGGGTCAGCCGGTGCAGCTGAATTCCGTGTCGCACGGCTGTCCGATCGCGCTCTTCAGAAACGTCAACGTCATCCGGACGGCGTAAACATGCCGCAATCGACGACGACCGCGATCGCCCGAAAGGGACTGTCCCGGGACGAGATGAAAGCGCTCGCCGACCGCGTCCTGTCATTCGCGAAGGCCGACCAGACGCGCGTCACGCTGAATTCCGGCGTGCGCGGGTTCACGCGCACGGCGATGAATCGCGTGACCACGGCTGGCAATACCGACAACGTCAGCGTCCGCATCACGAGCGCGTTTGGAAAACGCGTCGCGTCGATCGACACCAATCGTCTCGACCCCCAATCGCTCGGGAACGCGGTTCGCGACTGCGAAGCGCTCGCGCGGCTGTCACCGGAGAATCCGGAGTATCTGCCGGAACCGGCGCCGCAGACCTACGCCGACGTGTCGGCCTACTATCCGTCGACCGGCGATCTGACGACCGAGGATCGCGCGCGGTCCGCGTCGCTGGTGCTCGACCGCTCGAAGGCGGCCGGGACCATCGCCGCCGGATACATCGACGTCGCGGCCGGATCGCAGGCGGTCGCCAATGCGAACGGCCTCTTTGCCTATCACGCGTCGACTGGTGTCGCTTCGTCGCTGACGATTCGTCTGGCCGACGGTTCCTCCTCAGGGTGGGCCGGCGACGAAGGTGCCGACTGGACGACGATCGAATCGGAGCGGATTGCCAACGACGCCCTGGCAAAGTGTGAAGCGTGGCGCGGCAGGACCGCGCTCGAGCCCGGGGTGTACGAGGCGGTGCTCGAACCGACCGCCGTCGGCATGTTGATGCTGCGGATGATGAACGCGTTCGACGCGCGCGGCGCGGAGGAAGGGCGGTCGTACTTTTCAAAGCGCGGCGGCGGCACGCTGGTCGGTGAGCGGGTCTTCGACGAGCGCGTGACAATCACGAGCGATCCCGGCTTCAAGAACGGCGAGACACCGCCGTTCACCGGTGTCGGGGAGGCGGTGCGAGCCGAAACCTGGGTCGACAGGGGCGTGCTGAAGAATCTCGCCTACTCGCGATTCTGGGCCAACAAGCAGGGCGTCGCGTCACGACCCGGCATGCCGAACTTCATCATGGCCGGCGGTGATGCCTCGCTTGCCGACCTGATCGGATCGGTCAAGCGCGGCGTCCTGATTTCGCGCTTCTGGTACATCCGCTCGCTCAATCCGCGGCTGCTGTCGCAGACCGGAATCACGCGCGACGGTACCTTCCTGATCGAGAACGGGAAAATCACGCGGCCGGTGACGAACTTCCGGTTCAACCAGTCGCTTGCGGAACTGTTGAAGAACGTCGACCTGCTCGGCCAGCCGACACGGGTCTGCGCGAGCGAGAACAGTTCGGTCGGGTCGCCGATCGTCGTGCCGCCGCTGAAAGTCCGCGCGTTCAATCTGGCCAGCGTCAGCGATGCCGTCTGAGGACCTTCCCGTTCGTGTCGACTTCGTCGCGCCGTCGTCTCTTCTGAAGGAACGCGATCGCCCGTCCGCACTGCCGATCGTCGGCAACGGACCGCCGGGAACGTTCGTCGTCTTTCCGGACGGCCTGCGCGTGTCGCTGCCAACCGATCAGATCGTGGCGATCGACGACCACGCGGGGGCGGTGCGCGCGACGTTCGGCGGGATGCGGTTCGTGTCGTCGGAATCGGGACAGCTCATCTTCGATCGCGTCCGTGAGATGCTTCCAGACGCCCAGTTGTCGCCATCACGAAGCCATCGCATGGTGCTCGATCAGCGTTGGGTCACCTCGATTTGGGCGAACGGTCGCGCACTCTGGGAACAGACCGCGTCGCTGTAAGACGGGCGATCACCGCATCCGGGTCGCCGACAGCGTTCCCCACAACATCGCCACGCTGAGCGCCATCCACGTCGCGGCCCAGACCCAGGCTGGAAGCAGAAACAGCCGCGCCATTGTCGCGGCGTCCGACGGTCCGCCGTCGATCTGAAACAGGACGCGGATGTCGTAGACGGAATTGAGCGCGACCTGGACCGCGAGCAGACTCAAGAGAAACCGTAACGCGTCGTTGCCGCTGTTTCGCACCAGCAGCAACAGAAACGCGGCCCATGCGCCGACCACCACGAAGCCGAACGTGTTTCGCATCCACAGCGCCAGCGTGACGAGCATGAACGCGCTGATGCCGAACAGAATCAGCCGGCTCTGTCGTTCCCTGCGAGTCGCGGCCAGGAGCAGGCAGCCGCAGAACGCGGCGCCCAGGTACCCGGCCGAGGCGACCAGGCCGCCCTGGATTCGGCCAGCCGGCACCAGACTGCGGGTGAGGCCGCTCGTGTCCGGTTCGAGCGTAATCGATCGCACGCTGCCGCCGACGAGCACCGTGACGAGCGCGTGGCTGCTCTCGTGAATCCAGGTGGTGAACAGCTTGAACGGATAGAGGATGAACTGTCCCCACGGTGTCAGGCTGGCGGCGAGCGAGACGGCCATCGCCAGCCAGAACCAGCGGCTGTTCGAGCGAGATGGACTCACGACGGGGACCTGGGTGGAATGCGGCCACGACGATAGCACGAGCCGCAGTATGCTTGCCGCGGAGGAGAAGAGACATGCGACAGGCCGTGATCCTGAGTGGTGTAATCCTGCTGGCGTCGGCGGCGCCGCTCCGCGCGCAGACGGCACGTCCGGCGTTCGAGGATCATTACGCGGAGGTCAATGGTCAGCGGCTGCATTACGCCAGCATCGGCCGCGGGCCGCTGGTGCTGTTCCTGCACGGCTATCCCTCGTTCTGGTATCAGTGGAAGGACCAGATGGCGGAGATGGGCCGCGATCACCTCGCGGTCGGTCTCGACATGCGCGGCTACAACCTGTCGTCGCGGCCTGAAGGACTCGAGCCCTACACCATGCCGCATCTCGTCGAGGATGTGCGGCAGTTCGTCGAGAAGATCGCCGGCCGCAATCAGAAGTTCATTCTCGTCGGCCACGACTGGGGCGCGAACGTCGCGTGGGTGTTCGCGATGATGCATCCCGAGATGCTCGAGAAGCTGATCATCGTCAACGGCGCGCATCCGTTCATCTCCGAGCGCGAGCTCCGCGAAAATCCGGCGCAGCGCTATGCCAGCAACTACTTCTTTGTCTTCAACAAGTTCCTGGCGCCGGGCGAGCAGCCGCCGAACGAGAACGACACCAAGGAGAGCGCGACGGCTCGGACCCACGCCGGTTTCGTCGATGCCGAAGTCCGCAGCGGTCGCTATACCGAGGACGATCGCCAGATGTGGATCGGCGCCTGGTCGCAACCGGGTTCGACAACGGCCGGTTTGAACTACTACCGCGCCAACCATCGCAACCCGCCGTTCAACGATCGTCATCCGGCGTCGACGATTCCGACCTCGTGGTCGGCGAAGGAAGTCACCGCCGGCGCCAAGTCGACGATCATCAAGACGCCAACGTTCGTGATCTGGGGGATGAAGGACACGGCGATCCTGTCAAGCCATCTGAGTGGTCTCGAGAAGTGGGTGCCGAATCTGAGCGTCAAGCTCTATCCGGACGACGACCATTGGGTGATGCTCGAGAAGGCCACGGCCGTGGCCAAGGACATTCGCGGCTTCATCGACGACAAGAATTTCCCCAAGGAATCGGTGTTCCGCCCGACTCCCTGATCCTTTCGCCACCGACCTCGGTGGAGCGCCGGCGCCGTCACATGCAGCGACGTGCCAGCGTGCGCGATCGGCACGCGTTCGCCGAGTCGGTGTCGGGTAAAGCCTACAGAAAGACCGCCATTGGGGGACGGCCGACCGGCCGATAGATCGACACGAGGAGGTCGACCGTGCCCAACTGGCTGACGCGGTGGTTCGGCAATCGGGGTGCTGTGTCCAGCGGCGCGGACGCGCCGCCGCCGCGCGCGGTGCCGCGCGCGCTCGCTCGTCCGACGGCTGCGCAGACGGCCTCGCCGGAACAGCGGGTGCGCCCGCTCAAAGCCGCGGAGGTCGCGTTTCTCCTTGGCGTGATCGACCCCCCCAAACAGGAAACCGCCGACCATCTCGGGGCCGACGATCGCGCATTCGTCGCCGGAATTCAACGCCGGCTGCGGCAGCGTGAACTCGAACTGCCGGTGCTGCCGGAGATGGCGCTGCGCCTGTCGAAGATGTTTCGCGAAGGCGCTCCGGTCAGCGAGTTCGCGAGCGTCATCAACACCGATCCGTCGCTGGTCGTCGAAGTGTTGAAGACCGCGAATTCGGCGTTCTATGCCGGCGGTGGCACGCTGACCAGCCTGCAGGATGCGATTGTCCGGATTGGCCTCGATCGCCTGCAGTCGGTCCTGATGGTGGCGCACCTGCGCGGCAAGATCTTCAAGCCCGGACCGTTCCAGGCCGAAGCGGACCTGTTGCTTGATCTCGCGCTGCCGGTCGGTCGGCTCTCGACCAAGCTCGCGAGCGTCAATCACCAACCCGCTGACGTCTGTTTCATGCGTGGAGCGTTGCTCCATGTCGAGCACCTCGTGATTCTGAGTGCGACGGGAGCGGCGTCGCGAGACGTCAAGCGCGCGATCATGCCGACGCCGCATGGACTGCATCAGGCGTTCGTGCGATCGGGCCGCGCCATACGCGAGGCGCTCGCGATCAAGTGGAACCTGCGCGATCTCCTGCTTGGCGGCGAGACGGAGCCGGGTGTCGCCGAGGAATACGAACGGATCCGTCATGCCGTCATTGCGCGGTGGCTGCGGCTGCCGCTCCCGGACCAGCCGTCCTGTGATGAAGGCTTTGCCGCCGCGGTCGCCGATATCGCGCCGCGCGTTCCGGCGCCAGAACAGCCGGCGGCGGACGAGCCACCGACCAGACTCGCGAGTTAGCCGGGTGAACCGCGCCGCCGACGCGCCGTCCTGGTGCACAATGTCGGCGCATGTCCGAGCCGATCCTCGACCCTGATCTGCCGATCGTCGATCCGCACCACCATCTCTGGGACCGGCCGCCCGCCCTGCTCCGGCAGATGCCGCCGCTCGAGCACGGCTTCATGGACATCCTGCGGAACATTCCACGCTATCTGATCGACGAGTATCTCGCCGATCTGCGCAGCGGTCACAACGTTCGCGCGACGGTGTTCATCGAATGCCGCGCGATGTACCGCGCCGACGCGGCTGACCCGTTCAAATCGGTCGGCGAGATCGAGTTCGTCAACGGCATTGCCGCGATGAGCGCGAGCGGCATGTACGGCGACGTTCGCATCGCCGCCGGCATTGTCGGTCACGTCGATCTCCGCATCGGCCGTGCGGCGGAAGACGTCCTGCGGGCGCAGGTCGCCGCTGGCGGCGGCCGTTTCCGTGGCATTCGCCACAGCGCGTCCCACGACGACGACCCGGCGGTGCTCGGGCCGTTGGCCAATCGGAATCCGCCGGGGCTGTATCGCGATCCGGCGTTTCGCGAAGGATTCCAGACGCTGCGACCGCTCGGCCTCTCGTTCGATGCCTGGCTGCTCGAGCCGCAACTGCCGGATCTCCTCGATCTGGCGCGCGCGTTTCCCGACACGACGATCGTCATGGATCACGTCGGGACGCCGCTCGGCATCGGCCGTTACGCGGGCACGCGCGAGGCGCGGTTCGACATCTGGAGTCAGCACGTCAGAGCGCTCGCCGAATGCCCGAACGTTCATGTGAAGCTTGGCGGTCTGCCGATGCCGTTTGGCGGCTGGCGGCAACGCATGGAGGGCGCCGACGAGACGTCGGAGACGCTCGCGGCCTGGTGGAAGCCGTACATCGAGACCTGCATCGAGGCGTTCGGCGTTCATCGCTGCATGTTCGAGAGCAATTTTCCGGTCGATCGCTTCGGCGCCACCTACTCGGCGCTCTGGAATGCGTTCAAGCGGATCGCGTCCGGCTATTCGGCCGAGGAGAAGACGGCGCTCTTCAGCGCTACGGCGGCACGAGTCTACCGGTTACGGATTGGATAGGAGGCAGCGGTGGGATTGCGACGACCGTCGTGGTGGCACCTGGCGTGCGTGCTGGTCGCGATTGGCACCGCGTGGCGGCCGTCTGTTTCTGGTCAGGGTCAGGAGTCCCGGCCCCAGGGATGGGCGGTTCGCGCCAGCCTGAACGACCCGAACGCCAAGCTCTATAACAACGCCAAGCAGAAGCTGCTCGATGGCAAGCAAATCTTCACGTACACCATCAGCCGCTTGAACGTCGAGTTGTACTGCGAGGTGGCGAAGCATTACGACTACGTCTGGTTCGAAATGCAGCACAGCACGATGTCGTTCCGCGACGTCGAAGAAATGATCGCCGCCTGTCCGCGTCCGATCGCGACGCCGGTGATTCGTGTCCCGGATGCCCTCGAGAGCAATATTCAGAAAGCCACCGACATCGGCGCGCTCGGGATCGTCGTCCCGACGGTGGACACGGTGGAAAAAGCGATCGACGCGGCACGCTACGCACGCTATCCGCCGGAAGGACGCCGCAGCGTCGGCGCGGGGCAGGCGACCTCGATCTGGGGCGTCAACGGCGTCAATTATCGGCAGACGATCAACGACAACATGCTGGTGATCGTGCAGATCGAAACGCCGGTCGGTGTGTCGAACGCCTACAACATCGCGATGGTGCCGGGCGTCGACGTGTTGCTCGGATCGAACGGCGACATGACGAACTTCTCCGGCTTGCCGGCGACCGATCCGGAGTATCAGGGGTTGTTCACGAAAATCCACGACGCGACGCTCAAGGCCGGCAAGTTTCTGGGGGCCGTCACCGCGACCTACGCGAAGCCCGGCCCTCCAGGCACTGGCCGTCCGGATTTTGCCGACTGGCGGCTGTTCTACGACGGTCCCGCATTCGACGGCTACCAGCCGCCGCGGCAGGGCGGTCGCGGACCGGCCGCGCCGAGCGACGGCAGAGGGCGCGGCGGACGTTAGGCGAGCCCGCGAGTGACGGCGAACAGCGCCGCTGCCGCGCGCGACTTGACGCCGGTCTTCTCGTAGATGTGGGCGATGTGGTTGCCGGCCGTCCGATCCGAGATGAACAAGGCTTGTCCAATCTCTTTGTTGGACAGCCCCCGGGCCAGGAGTCGGAGGACCTCGACTTCACGATCCGAAAGTCCCATCGGCGGTTCGCCGCGGAGCCCGGACATCTGCGCGCCGGCCGCTGAACAGACGGCGTCCGCCGTCTGGCCATCGAGTGTTCCGGCACGGACCTCGTCGCGGAGCACCGCGGCTGCGTCGTCGCGCGTGCGACCCTTCCGATGCGGGCGATCTTCGGTCAGGGCGTGAAAGACGTCGGCGGCGGCGAGGGTCAGCGCCAGCCGCCCGTGCAGCGCGCCGGTCGTTTGTCGTGGATAGCCGCTCCCATCGAGACGCTCGTGGTGCGCCCCGACCGCGGCGGCGAATTCGCGCGTCAGCGTCGATCGCGCGACGACCGCTTCAGAGGCCGCGGCGTGGGAACGCACGCGCTGCCACTCGACCGCGTTCAGGGCACCCTTCTTGTCCCAGATGCCGTTCGGCACCGCCAGGCGGCCAAGATCGTGCAGCAACGCCGCGAGGTAACCGGCCTCGCACTCGCGCGTTGGTGCGCCGGCGCGCGCAAGGGCGTCGCGGCACAGCGTGGCGACGCCGGTCGAGTGCGCGAGCGTCCACGGCGACTTGAGATCGACGCAGCGGGCAAACGACAACGCGATCGCCGACAGCTCAACGTTGGTCGAGGCGATCGCCCGCGCCGGCGCGCACGAGACGAAGCCGTCCCAGGCCGAGGGCGCCATGACTTGCCGCAAGATCTCCGGCGCCTGGCGGCTGAACACCGAGGCGATCTCCGGATCGATCTCGCCGCCGGCGCGCGTCCGGACCACGCTGACGCCGGCCTCGGGCCCTTCGATGCCGCCATGAATCACGGCCAGCAGCGCGGTGCGCACGACCCGGGCGATCGGCGAAATCTGCTGCGCTTTCTTCCGGTTCGGTCCGCCCTTGCCGTCGAAGCGCTCGTAGATGTCGCCGAGCGCGATTGAGACCTCGGTGCCGAGACCGAGCGACTCGGTCAGCGCGACCGCCTGGGCGCAGTGTGTCGAGGCGAGTTTCGTAGGCAGCGCCGGATCGGAAAGCACCCGGGCCACGACTCGTGCGCGAGCGGGCCTTTCCAGCACATTGGGATCCTAAGCTTAGAATTCCACGTGGACAAGTTGTCGC